>Ga0209335_10000851_pt1 | contig 36430 bp, 39 predicted proteins | sample COG_09_FD_184753 | JGI IMG/M metagenome (GOLD analysis project Ga0209335, IMG submission 184753) | Pelagic Microbial community sample from North Sea - COGITO 998_met_09 (SPAdes) (version 2) | ecosystem: Environmental > Aquatic > Marine > Neritic zone/Coastal water | place: Helgoland, sampling...
GGATACTCATTAATATTTGTCAAAAGTATTCCTGTTAATACCAGGGTTGTACTTAACCATTTTAAACTTTGTATTTTTAGCATAACTTTCCTTTACATAATTTTATGTTATGTTATAACATAACATATGAATAATAACGATATAGTATTTGAAATAATTAAAAAATCTAAAAAGCATTTAACTGCTTACGAAATATTAGATAAATTTCAAAAATTTAAGAAAATACAGCCAATGGCTATTTACAGATCTTTAAAAAAACTTATAGATGAAGACAAGATACACAAGTCCAACCAAAATAAGACTTATGTTTTGTGCAACCACTCACATACAAATCATAATCCGTCTATAGCTATTTGTAGAGATTGTGGCGATACAGAAGAATTAAAATCAGAATTATTCGAAGCTATTTTTAAAAAAAACCCAATCAAAAAATATGATTTAAGCAAATTTCAACTTGAAGTATCAACTACATGCAGGAGATGTAATTAATGAAAAAAATATGTTTTTTAACTTTTGGCTTATATCTTTTTAGCTTAACTTTTGTTCAAGCTGAAGAAAGTCATTCACACGATTTACCAGAATTTCTTCATTTTATGGAAGAACTTGTCGAAGAGTACGGAATATTAAGAGGTTTTATTTTTGGATTTGTTCATACTTTAATACCTCTAATAGGTTTTTACTCAGGATGGAGTATTAACCGTTTTTTAAAAGTTGTTTCAAATGGAGCTATAGCTGGAATAGTTGGTATTGTTTTAGCTCATATTATAGCAGACTTTATTGCAGCATTAGCTGACCCAAATCTTCAAAGTGCAGCTTATGGAATTGTCTTAGGTGGATTTTTACCTTTATTAGCTGTACCTTTTTTAGAAAAATATGTAACAAAAAGTCAGTATCACACAGTTGTAGGTGATCACGAAGATCTTAAAAAAGATTTGAAAACTAAACATAAATAAAATATCTAATAGAGGTATGAGCACTATTCCTCTGACATTAGATGAAATTTTTGATTTAGCTAAAAAAACACTTTTAGCAAATGGTTGTGATGATGACACAGCAAGTATTTTGTCAGATCTAATAAGAAACGCAGAGAGAGATGGTTCTGTTTCTCATGGATTATTTAGGTTACCAGCTTATGTATCTGGTTTAAAAAGTGGTAAGATTAATGGCAAAGGTAAACCTGAAGTTAAAAAAATTTCACCTTCAGTAATAAAAGTTTTAGGGAATAATTGTTTAGCCCCAGTTGTTTTGTCTAAATCTTTGCCTGAATTATCTAAAGCAGCAAAAGAAAATGGTGTAGCAGTATTGGCTATTAATAATTCACACCATATGGCTGCGATGTGGCCTGAAACAGAAAAATTAGCAGAAGAGGGCTTGGTTGCTTTTGCTTGCACTTCTTATAAACCTGCGGTGGCACCAGCGGGTGCTACAAAACCATTATTTGGCACAAACCCAATTTCATTTGCTTGGCCTAGACCAGGCATGACACCTGTTGTCTATGATATGGCAACTGCTTCTATGGCTATGGGAGAAGTTCAAGTAGCAAAAAGAGAAGGGCACAAAGTTCCTCTAGGCACAGGTTTAACTAAAGACGGAAAAGAAACCACTGATCCAGGAGAAATAGCCGATGGTGGAGTTTTGTTACCTTTTGGGGGCTATAAAGGATCAGCTATTGCAATGATGGTGGAACTATTAGCAGGAGCACTAGTTGGTGATAATTTTAGCTATGAGACCGCAGCAAAAGACAATAATGATGGTGGTCCACCAAGTGGTGGAGAGTTTATTTTAGCAATCTCTCCCGATAAAACTGCAGGAACTAATTGGCAGAAACATGCTGAAGAATTTTTTAATAAAATGAAATCATTTGATGGTGTTAGATTACCAGGTGAAAGACGACATAAAAATCGACTGGATACTGGGCCAAGACACATTAATGAGGAATTAGTTAATAAAATTAAATCTTTAAGCTAGTTTTATTTCTATCGGAGTGTGATCTGAGGGCTTTTCTCTTCCCCTTGGATCTTTATTAATATTGATACTTTTGATCTTATCAATCATAGAATTTGATACTAAAAAATGATCAATTCTCATACCATTATTTTTTTGCCAAGCACCTCTCATGTAATCCCAAAAAGTATAACCTTCTTTATCATCATGGAAGTGTCGGTAAACATCATTAAAACCTAGATTTATCATTTCTCTAAGTTTTTTTCTAATTTCTAATCTATATAAAGCGTCATCTTCAAAACTTTTTACATTATAAACATCCTCTGCCGCAGGTATTATATTAAAATCTCCACCAAGAATAATATTGGGATTTTTTTTTAACATTGATTTTAATTGTTTAACTAAATTATCTAACCAATCTTTTTTATATTCATATTTTTCTGTATCAACAGGGTTTCCATTTGGGGTATAGATATTTATCAATTGTATAATTTTTTTTTGATAAGTTAATTCAGCTGAAATAATTCTTGATTGTTTTAATTTATCTTTAATTAAATCAGTTTTAATGTTTGTTAATTTGTGTTTTGAAATTATCGCTACACCGTTATAGCTTTTTTGACCATAAACATGAGATTCATAATCCATTGAAGAAAAATCATCATAGGGAAAGTTTAAATCTTCAGTCTTAATTTCTTGCATCAATAATATATCTGGTTTGTATTTAACAAGATAACTTTTGATGTTTTCAATACGAGCCCTAACAGAATTTACATTCCAGGACGAGATAAGCATTATAGTGAGAAAGAAACTCCACAACCACAAGAGGATTTGGTCTGAGGATTAGTAATTTTAAAAGTTTCACCTATTAATTCTGACACATAGTCTACTTCTGATCCTTTAAGTAAATCAGCTGAAGTTTTGTCGATAAGAATATTTTCAAAATTTAGATCATCATCATTTTTATTTGAATCAAATGTAAATTCGTATTGAAAACCTGAACAGCCACCACCTTTGATTGCGATTCTAAAAAAGGAACCTTTATCTTTTTTAGTCAGTAAGTTATTGATCTGTTTTAATGCTTTATCAGTAAATTTAATTTCTTTAATCATGAGTGAACACTGTTATTAGTAATATAATGCTTAATTATTTAAATTAAAGTATGAAAAAATATTTAAACTTAGGACAATTTAAAAGTAGTGGTAGATTACACAAGGAACCTACGTCTAAATATCGATCTCCATTTCAAAGAGATAGAGATAGAATTATTCATAGTGCCTCTTTTAGAAGGCTAAAACATAAAACCCAGGTATTTGTGAATACAGAGGGAGACCATTTTAGGACAAGAATAACACATTCCATTGAAGTGGCTCAAATAGCAAGATCAATCGCTAGATATTTAAATTTAAATGAAGATTTAGCAGAAACTCTAAGTTTAGCTCATGATTTAGGCCATACTCCATTTGGTCATGCAGGAGAGGATGCTCTTAATGAATGCATGCAAGAGTTTGGTGGATTTGACCATAATTTACAAACATTGAGAATAGTGATGTTTCTAGAGAATAAATATTTAAAATTTAGAGGTTTAAATTTATCAATTGAAACTTTGGACGGATTACTAAAGCATAATGGACCAGCTACCAATATTGAGTTGATTGAAAGTTTAATTGGATTAAAAAACTTTAAAAAAATGATTAATTTTAAACACTATCCTTCATTAGAAGCTCAAATTTCAGCAATATCTGATGATATCGCTTATAACAATCATGATATCCAGGATGGGATTAATGCCAATTTATTCAAAATTGAAGAATTAACTGAAATAAATTTTTTTAAAGACATTTATAAAAAATATAAAAAAATTATTAACAAACAGAATTATAAAATTGTTACATATCAAGTTATTAGAAACTCAATTGATTTAATGATTAAAGACTTAATTAACAATACTAAAAAAAATCTTAAAATTTATAAAATTAACTCTATTAATGATGTTAAAAATGCAAAAAATACAATTGTAAATTTTTCTGAAAAAATTCAAAAATCTGAAAAAGAGATTAAATCATTTTTAAGATTAAATATGTACAATAATAAAGAAGTTTTAAATAAAAATGAAAATGGTAAAAAAATTATAAAAAAATTGTTTAAAATTATAAAATCTAATCCTAGAAAATTTATTAAAGATCGAGAATTAGATAAAAATAAATTTAGATCAATTTCAGATTTTATATCTGGTATGACAGATCGATATGCTATTAATCTTTACAAAAATCTTAAATGAATATTTTTGATATATACTTAGATAAAATTAAAAGATTAATTATTGATTTAAGTAAATCTAGTTTAATTAGTTTGCCCGAAAGTCTTGATGGTATAACCGTTGAAATTCCTCCTGCAAAATTCAATGCTGATATATCGACAAATGTTGCTATGTTTCTGTCTAAAGTTAATAAACAATCTCCTTTACTAATCGCAGAACAGCTTGTTGATAGAATTAAAAATGATGATGAGACCATAGAAGACATAACCATTGTAAAACCTGGTTTTATTAATATTAAATTTAAAGCCATTTTCTGGGCAAAGTTTATTCAGGAAGTTAATAAAAATTTTAGTGAATTTGGAATAAACAAAAAAGAGAATAAAAATAGTTATTTAATTGAATTTGTGTCAGCTAATCCTACGGGACCTTTGCATGTTGGTCATTGTCGAGGAGCGATATTAGGTGATGTTATTTCAAATGTTTTAAAATTCAATAAACATAAAGTTACTAAAGAATATTATGTTAATGACTATGGTAACCAAATTATAAATTTTACAAAATCTGTATATTATCGAATTAGAGAAGTTCTCTTTAAGGAAAAATTTCCTGATAATGATGATTTATACCCTGGTGACTATCTTATTGATTTTGCAAATAATATAATTCAAAAAAAATTAGGTATTAATTTTGATAATTATGAGGAAATAAAAGATATTCTAACCCAGCAATCTATAGAGGAAGCTTTAGTATTAATTAAAAAAAACTTAGCTTCTTTAGGAATTATTCATGATAATTTTGTTAGTGAAAAAGACTTAGTGTTACAAAACGAAGTAGATAAAGTTATCCAGTTTCTTGAAAAGAATAATTTTATTTATAAAGGTAAAATTAAAGCCCCAGCTGGAGAAGATAATTTAAATTGGATTGAAAGAGAGCAATTATTGTTTAAATCTACTGATTTTGGTGATGACAAAGATAGAGCTCTTCAAAAATCAGATGGCTCCTGGACTTATTTTGCTAGTGATGTTGCTTATCATAACAATAAGATTGATCGAAAATTTGATTATTTAATAAATATTTTAGGTGCAGATCATGCCGGCTATATAAAAAGAATTACAGCATCTGTTGATGCATTATCTGGAAAAAAAAATAAATTGATCTGTAAAGTAAGCCAACTCGTTAAACTAATTAAAAACAATGAACCTTTTAAAATGTCAAAGAGAAAAGGAGACTATATCACTGTTGACGATTTAATTGATGAAGTAGGTAAAGACGCTACTAGATTTATTATGTTAAATAGAAGTAGTGATGTTGAGCTGGATTTCGACTTTGACAAGGTTAAAGAAAAATCAAAAGATAATCCTTTATACTATGTTCAGTATGCTTATGCGAGAATATCTTCAGTATTTCGTCACTTAGATAAAGATATTAAATCTAATATAGATTTAAAAGAATACAATTTTGAATATACAGCCGAAGAAATTAATATTTTAAAAAAAATTGCAGAATGGCCTAAATGCATTGAAGCTGCTAGCACCAAACTTGAACCGCACAGATTACCAGTTTATCTTTATGAACTTTCTTCAGAATTTCATTCTTATTGGAATTTAGGTAAAGATGATCCATCAAAACGTTTCATTAATGAAAACAAAAAAATTTCTGATAAAAATTTAATTTTTTTAAAAACTATCGCAGAAGTTATAAAATCAGGTATGAATATTGTTGGTGTTGATACTCCTGAAAAAATGTAATGCTTAAAGAAATTAAATATCTAGTATTTATCATTGTTATTTTCTTATTTCTATTTATGTCAGCGAAATATTATTTTTCAGATGAAAATAAAAAAAATTCCTATAGGTCGCTTAAATCAATTAATGAAAAAATATTAATATATTCAAATAATTTACCTGAACTAGAAAATGATACAGATAATATAGTTGAATATATTCAGCAAAATCAAAACAAAAAAAAGAAAAAATATAATTTTTGGAAACTCATTGAAAATAATGGTTAACCGTAAAGCTTTTATATGTGGAATTAAATCTTTTAGCTTAAATGTTAATGAAATTAATTTTCTAAAAAAACATAGACCCTGGGGCATCATTCTTTTTACGAGAAATATTAAAGATATAAAGCAAACTAGAAAGCTTACTGATCAAATAAAAAAAATCTTTAAAGATCAAAATTATCCTATATTAATTGATCAAGAAGGTGGCCGTGTTAATAGATTAAAAAAATTAATTTCATTTGATAATTTAACTTCAGCATATTTTGGGAAATTATTTATTCAGGATAAAAAAAAATTCAATATTTATTATAAATTGTTTATAGATAAAACATCTGAATTATTAAAACTTATTGGCGCTAATATAAATACTTTGCCTGTATTAGATTTACAATCTAAAGGAGCATCTAATGTAATCGGAGATCGATCTTTTTCTAAAAACCCAAAAACAGTGTCTTTAATTGGGGATATTTGCATAAATTCTTTTCACAGAAATTCAATTGGCACTGTTATCAAGCATATCCCCGGACATGGTTTGGCTAAATCCGATAGTCATAAATGTACTCCGGTGATTAATAAAACAATCAAATATCTTGAAAAAAAAGATTTCTATACTTTTAAAAATAAAAAAAGTTTTTTTGCAATGACGGCTCATGTTGTCTATGACCAAATTGATAAACATAATACTGTTACCCATTCTAAAGAAATTATTGATTTAATTAGAAAAAAAATTGGATTTAAAAATATTTTGATTTCCGATGATATATCTATGAAAAGCTTAAAAAATTCTATTAAAATTAATACTTTAAAAGCCTTTAAAGCAGGCTGTAATCTTGTTCTTCATTGCAACGGCAATATGAGAGAAATGAACCAGGTCGCAGAAAATTCACCACCCATTGATAACTTTATTATTAAAAAAACTTCAGAATTTTATAAAATTTTAAGCTAGTATTAAGTATGTCTGATAGTGATTCTATTTTATTTAATGTAGAGATTGAAAATTACACTGGACCTCTTGATGTTTTGTTGGATCTAGCAAAGGCTCAAAAAGTAAATTTAGAAGATATTTCTATTACTAAATTAGCAGACCAGTTTCATGATTTTATTACAAATGAAAAAGAATTGAATTTAGAAGTAGCATCAGAATATTTATTAATGGCGACATGGTTAGCATATTTAAAGTCAAAATTATTATTGCCAGGAACTCCTGAGGAAGAATTCAAAGTTTTTGAAGTAGCTGAAAAGTTAAAATTACAATTGAAAAAATTAGAATTAATCCGATTATTATCTGAGCAAATGTTAAAGAGAAAAAGGCTGGGCAGAGAAATTAGATCTAGAGGAATGAAGGGCAATATAAGATCAATTTATAGTAGTGAATATAATTTAACTTTATTTGAATTATTAAAATCCTATTCATCAATTCTCATGACTAAAGACTTTCATAGAATGAATATCCCTAAACTACCTGTTTTTACAACTGAAGATGGTATTAAGACAATCAAAGAATTTTTTGGAAAATTATTAGATTGGAAAAAATTAGACGATTTAATTCCTAATGCATTTAAAAATGGCACAAGATTTAAAAAAACGGGTAAAGCTGGAATCTTTGCTGGTTCACTAGAACTAGTGAAAGAAGGAAACCTAACAATTAAACAAAATAATTTGTATGATGATATTTATATTAAAGAAAACAAATGAATAAAAAAAATACATTAGCAAAAGATAATGTTATTAGCTTTCCTTCTAAGTTGACGGACGCTGAAAGAGAAATAGAAGCAATTATTTTTGCTGCAGCTGAACCGCTAGATATAGATACTATAGAAAGTAAATTATCGAAAAAAACTGATATTCAACAATGTCTTGATAAGTTACAAAAAGAGTATTCTAGCAGAGGTATCAATCTAGTTTGTATTTCTAAAAAATGGTCTTTTAGAACTTCGCCCAATCTGTCCAATCTTATGTCTCAAGAAAAAACTGTAGAAAAAAAACTTTCTAGGGCTGCTGTAGAAACATTAGCAATAATTGTTTATCATCAACCAGTAACCAGGGCTGAAATTGAAGAAATAAGAGGTGTAGCTTTTGGAACTAATACTTTGGATATACTCATGGAATTAAATTGGGTTAAGCCGGGTGGAAGAAAAGATGTGCCAGGTAAGCCAATTCAATATGTTACAACTGATGATTTTTTAAGTCATTTTAATTTACAAAAATTATCAGATTTACCAACTGTTGATGAATTAGGAGCTGCTGGGTTAATAGATAGCTCCAGTGTAGATAATGCTATTTTTGGAACAGGAAAATTTTTTAAGGAGAAGCAAGAAGAAAAAAAAGAGGATATATATTCAAATATTGATGAAATGTTAAGTGGGACCCTCGATCCAGAAGATAAAGATTAAAATAAAAAGTCACTTTTAAAATCAGTTTAAAAAGGTTATAAGTTTTTTATGAGCATAGGAATTTGGCAAATAGCAATTGTTGTAATATTGGTAGTTTTACTTTTTGGTAGAGGAAAAATATCTAGCCTTATGGGAGATGTTGCCAAAGGTATTAAAAGTTTTAAAAAAGGTATGGCGTCAGATATTACTGATGAACCTGAGCCTAAAAATATTTCCGAAGAAAAACAAGACTCTAACAACAAAGATTAAATCACATGCCTACTATCGGTTGGTTTGAGATTTTAATTATAGTTGCAGTAGCTATTGTTGTTTTAGGACCCAAAGATTTTCCAATCATGTTAAAAAAAGTAGGTTCATGGATTGGAACTACAAAAAGATATATAAATAATATTCAAAATGATGTTGCTAATATTTCTATAGAAGATGATGAACAATTAGAAAAAAAAGAAATAAACTCAAAAGAGAAAAAAGATGATCAATGATGATAATGACTCAGGTTTTGTTAGCCATCTTGCCGAATTAAGAAAAAGATTAATTCATAGTTTTATTTTTTTATTTATTTTTTTTATTGGCTGTTATTTTTTTTCAGAACATCTCTATGGTTTTTTAGTTGAACCTTATGCTAAAGCCGTAAAAGATGATGGTATTGAAAGAAGATTGATTTTTACTGCGCTTCAAGAAACTTTTTTAACATATTTAAAAGTATCTTTTTTTGCAGCTTTTTTTGTGACATGTCCTTTTATTTTAATGCAAATATGGAAATTTATAGCACCAGGTTTATATAAACATGAAAAATCTGCAATTATACCTTACCTAGTACTTACACCAATACTTTTTCTTTTAGGGGGTATGTTGGTTTATTATTTAATAATGCCATTAGCTATTAAGTTTTTTTTATCATTTGAAAGTTCGGGAGCTTCAACTAATTTACCAATTCAACTAGAGGCAAAAGTTAATGAATACTTATCCTTAGTAATGAAGTTAATTTTTGCTTTTGGAATAAGTTTTCAATTACCAGTAGTTCTAAGTTTATTGGCAAGAGTAGGGATCGTTGATTCAGAATTTCTTAAAAAAAGAAGAAAATATGTTGTGGTAATTATCTTCGCTGCTGCAGCTATTTTAACTCCACCAGATCCTGTAACACAAATTGGTTTAGCAATTCCATTATTAATATTGTATGAATTATCTATACTTTCTGTGAATTTTATTGAAAAAAAACATTTAAAAGATTCTGATGCATAATATTAAGGACATAAGAAAAAATTATGATCATTTTGCTAAATCTCTTGAGAAAAGATTTTTAACTATAGATATTGATAAAATTAAAGATTTAGACGAAAAAAACAGAGCTTTAATTCAAAAAAGAGAAAATTTAGAACAAGAAAAAAAAGAAATATCTAAATCTAAAGATCAAAGTTTATTTGCAAGATCAAAAGTAATTTCAAAAGAAATTGATGTTTTAACTGAAGAACAAAACTCAATTAAAAATGAATTAGAGCAAATTTTGTCAAATATTCCAAATATACCTCATGATGATGTTCCATTAGGTAAAGATGAAAATGACAATATCGAGGTTCTTAAATCTGGTAAAATTCCAAACTTCAATTTTAAAGCAAAATCGCATTATGAGATAGGTGAAAAACTGGGGATGCTTGATTTTGATTTAGCCTCAAAGACTACTGGTTCAAGATTTGTTTTTGTTAAAGACAAACTTGCTTTATTGGAAAGAGCAATATCTAATTTTATGCTCGACACACATATCAATCAAAATGGATATAAAGAAATATCTCCACCTTTGATAGCCTCTGAGAATACTATGTTTGGTACTGGTCAGTTACCTAAGTTTGAAAATGACCAATTTGAAATTAAATTAGATGATGATTCTGAGAGAAAATTTTTAATTCCCACTGCCGAAGTAATTTTAACAAATGTTGTTAAAAATCAAATAGTTGAAAAAAAAAATTTACCAATGAGATTGGTTGCATCAACTCCATGCTTTAGAAAAGAAGCTGGCAGTTATGGTAAAGATACTAAAGGAATGATCCGTCAACATCAATTTTACAAAGTTGAAATGGTTAGTATTGTTGAAAATGATCAATGTATGAGTGAATTGGAAAGAATGACGAATTGTGCCACAGATATTTTAGACCAGCTAGAATTACCTTATAGAAAGGTTATTCTTTGCTCTGGAGATATGGGATTTAGTGCTGAAAAAACTTATGATATTGAAGTATGGCTGCCTTCTGAAAATAAATATAGAGAAATATCTTCATGCTCTTCATGTTCAACGTTTCAATCAAATAGAATGAAATCAAGATACAAAAAAAATAACGATACAATGTTTCTTGGAACTTTAAATGGAAGTGGTCTAGCAGTTGGTCGAACGTTAATTGCTATTTTGGAAAATTATCAATTAGAAGATGGCTCAGTCCTTGTACCAAGTAAATTAAGACCGTACATGAATAATATTGATAAAATTACAGCTATTTAAAGTTGTTTTAGATTAATAGATAGTATAAGAATTCTTTTTAAAAATAAGGAGCATTATGGACAGTTCAGGAATAGGTCAATTTATACCATTAATATTAATTTTTGTTATTTTCTATTTTTTCTTAATTAGACCACAACAAAAAAAAGTTAAAGAACATAAGGCAATGGTAGAAAGTTTAAAAAGAGGCGATAAAGTAATTACAACAGGTGGAATTACTGGTGTTGTCGAAAGAGTGATTGATAATGATACTGTAGAAGTGCAAATTGCTGAAAATGTTAAAGTTGAAATTGTTAAATCAACAGGAATACAAGCTCTTTTAAATTCTCCAGAAGTAAAAAAATAATTTTTTCTTAAGTGTTATATTTTTCTAAAATTAGAATTTTTTTAGTTTCTTTATTTACACTCATATTAATTTTTATAGCTTGCTCAAATTTATTTCAGTCAGAAGATAGTTTTTTTAAGAAAAAAATTAACTTAGGTTTAGATCTTCAAGGGGGGTCTTATTTATTACTAGAAATCGATAATGATCCTGTAATTGAACAAAAGCTTCAAAATTTAACTTCCACAATTAGAAATTATTTCAAAGATAAAGATATAAGACTAAATAATTTAAAAATATTGAATAAATCAATTATTTTTGAAGTTGAAAACAGCTATACTGATATTGTACTTGCATCTTTTTTGGATGAAAATAGTGAGATAAATCCATACTACCCAACATTCAAATCTCATCAAATGGATGTAATTGAGAATTCTGGCAAGTTTGAAATAGCTTTTTCAAAACAAGGTTTAGTTAATCTTAATACCTCTTCCCAAGATCAAGCTATAGAAATTGTAAGAAGAAGAATTGATGAAATTGGTACAAATGAGCCTAATATTTTAAAAAGAGGTAATAACAGGATTTTAGTTGAGTTGCCCGGCTTAGATGATCCAATGAGAATTAAATCTTTATTAGGAAAAACGGCAAATTTAACATTTAGATTTGTTACACAGAACGATGATGTAGATAACTTTGGTGTTGAAAAACTCAGCTACGAAGATGGATCTGAAGAAGCTTTTGTTAGTAAGCGAATTATTTTAAGCGGAGATAACTTACTTGATGCTCAGCCTAGAATGGATACGCAGAATAATGAAACGGTTGTTTCATTTAGTTTAGATAGAGTAGGAGCCAAAAGATTTGGTAAAGCAACATCAACAGGTATCGGTAAACAATTAGCAATCGTTTTAGACGGAAAAATTATTAGCGCCCCTGTAATTAGAGATGCAATTGTGTCTGGTTCAGGCCAAATAAGTGGTGGTTTTACATTTCAATCAGCTACTGATTTAGCATTATTACTTAGATCAGGAGCTTTACCAGCACCTTTAAATATTATTGAAGAGAGAACTGTGGGTCCTGATTTGGGCCAAGACTCTATAGATGCAGGAATTATTGCGTTAATAATTGGTTTTTGTTTAGTGATAATTTTTATGTTTGTAAAATATAAAATATTTGGCTTGATTACAAATATCACATTAATAGCAAATCTATTTTTGTTGATTGGAATTTTAACAATTTTTGAAGCAACATTAACATTACCTGGAATTGCAGGGATTATACTAACAGTAGGAATGGCTGTTGATGCAAATGTATTAATTTTTGAGAGAATTAAAGAGGAAATTAAAGATGAAAAAAATAATATTATTGCTTTTGATAGTGGTTATATAAAATCAAGAACAGCAATTCTTGATGCTAACGTAACAACTTTATTAGCAGCAATTATTTTATTTTTTATGGGATCTGGTCCAATTAAAGGATTTTCAATTACTTTAGGAGTAGGAATTTTTACCACTTTATTTTCTGTTTACTTTATAGCGAGAATGTTAACTGGTCTATATGTGGTTAAAAACAAAGATAAAATAGGTTTAATTTAAATGATACCATTTAATAAATATTACAATCAATTTAATATATTTTCTATTGTATTAATTATTTTGTCTTTGAGCCTTCTAATTTTCAAAGGATTGAATTATGGAATTGATTTTAAAGGTGGCACTCTAATTGAATTAAGATCTACTGATAACAAAATTAATGTAAGTTCATTAAGAGACTCTTTAAGCCAAATGAACTTAGGTGATGTCTCGGTTAAAAAATTTGGTAATGATCAAGATTATTTGATTAAATTTGAAATAAACGATGCAAAAAATAATGTTATTGAGAAAATAAAAACTAGTTTAGAAAATAGTTATGGAAATAATTTTAACTTCAGAAGGGTAGAAAATGTTGGACCTAAAGTTAGTAGTGAATTATTAAAATCAGGTATTATTGCTATATCACTTTCATTAGCTGTTATGCTTATTTATATTTGGATAAGATTTGAATGGCAATTTAGCTTAGGTGCAATAGTAGCATTATTTCATGATGTAATAGTAACTTTAGGTATGTTTTCTTTATTCAGTCTAGAAATTAATTTATCAATTATTGCAGCAGTGTTAACAATCGTTGGGTACTCAATGAATGATACTGTTGTTATTTTTGATCGTGTTAGAGAAAATTTACGTAAATACTCTGATATAAAAATTTATGAATTAACAAATATTTCAATTAATGAAACTTTATCTAGAACTCTATTAACCTCGATTACTACTTTGTTAGCACTGTTGGCGATTTATTTCTTTGGTGGAGAAATATTGAGAGGATTTTCATTTGCAATGATACTTGGTGTAATTTTTGGAACTTATTCGTCAATTTATATAGCTAACACAGTTCTAGTTAGACTAAATGTTACTCAAAAAACTGTACTTAGAGAAGAAAATAAAGATTAATTAATATAAATTTTGTGCTGCAACCATTGCTAACAACATTGGAAGAGACAACAATGTATTTGTTCTTGAAAATAACATTGCAGTTTTAGCTGATTTAGCTTTTACATCTGGTTCACAATCAACAATGCCAAGTGCTCTTTTTTGATTAGGCCATATTACAAACCATACATTGAAAGCCATTATTATGCCTAACCACATTCCAATTCCAATAGCTGTATGTTTTGGAATTCCAGAGCCAATACTCAACGTCATTGCATCGTGAAGATAACCGTTTAATCCTGCTAAAATAAGACCAGATAAAATAGTAAACAAAGCTGCCCATCTAAAATAAAATAAAGCGGCAGGAGCTATAACTTTTCCTATAGCAGGTTTTTGTTCATCAGGTATTTTAGCCATGTTTGGGATTTGTACAAAATTAAAGTACCAGAGTAATCCAATCCACATAATTCCAACTAATACGTGTGTGTATCTTGCTACCCAACTCCAAAAAGATCTATCAAATGCAAAGCCATCATTTTGAAAAAATAAACCAATAAAAAGAATTATTGCTAGAGCTAATGAAGCGTGAATTGTTTTTGATAATGAAGAAAGTAAATTACTCATGATTCTTATATTATATACACTAATTTTGATTAATTATAAGTTTTTTTATTTTAAACTAATAATGGTTTTAAAAATTGACCAGTATAACTATCTTTAATTTTACAGATATCTTCTGGTTTTCCTTCTGCAATAATTTTTCCACCTTTAACTCCACCTTCAGGTCCCATATCAACAATATAATCAGCAGTTTTTATAACATCTAAATTGTGTTCAATAACTACCACTGTATTACCTAAAGCAACAAAAGTATGAAGAATCTCTAACAATTTTTTAATGTCATGCTGGTGTAAACCTGTAGTAGGTTCATCCAATATATACATGGTTCTGCCAGTAGATCTTTTAGATAATTCTTTTGCAAGCTTTATTCTCTGGGCCTCGCCACCAGATAGGGTAGTTGCTTGCTGTCCTATTTTTATATAACCCAAACCAACTTTTTTTAAGGTTAATAATTTAGTTTTGATATTTGATATGTTTTCAAAATATTCACAACCTTCATCTACTGTCATATTGAGAACATCAGCTATACTTTTGTCTTTGAACTTAATTTCCAAAGTTTCTCTATTATATCTAGTACCTTTGCATTCATCACATTGAATATAAACATCTGGTAAAAAATGCATCTCATAGGTTATTACACCATCACCCTCACAAGCTTCACATCGACCGCCTCTAACGTTAAAAGAAAATCTACCTGGTTTGTATCCCCGAGTTTTAGATTCTGGTAAAGCTGTAAACCAATCTCTTATTGGTCCAAAAGCCCCCGTATAGGTTGCTGGGTTGGATCTGGGTGTTCTTCCAATAGGTGATTGATCTATATCAATAATTTTATCTATAAGCTCAGTACCCTTAAATCCCTTGAAAGGTTTGGGTATTTTTCGAGATTTATTATTATTCAAGGTTAAATTAAGAGCGTTATAAAGTGTTTGTAGTACAAGAGTAGATTTTCCACTTCCAGAAACTCCTGTGACACAAGTTAAACTTCCTAGAGGTATTTTTAAATTTACATTTTGTAAATTATTTCCAGTTGCACCAGAAATTTCTAAAAATCTACCATTTTTAGCCAATCTTCTTTTTTGAGGAACATTGATTTTAAATTTGTGAGATAAATATTTCCCAGTAATACTATCTTTGCTATTAATTATATCTTTTATAGTTCCTTCAGCCACAACTTGTCCACCTTTGCTTCCTGCTTCCGGACCTAAATCAATTATATGGTCAGCATTTTCCATGGTTTCAGTATCATGCTCAACTACGATAACTGTATTTCCTAAATCCCTTAATCTTTTTAAAGCACTAATTAGTTTAACATTATCTTTTTGATGTAAACCAATTGAAGGTTCATCTAAAACATATAAAACTCCAGTTAAACCTGAACCAATTTGAGAAGCTAATCTAATTCTTTGAGCTTCACCACCTGAAAGAGTTCCTGACTCTCTCGAAAGGGTAAGATAATCCAGGCCTACATTTAATAAAAAATTTAATCTTTCATTTATTTCTTTTAAGATATGTTCTGCTATTTTTAATTGTCTTGGGTCCAAAGATTTGTTTAAACTTTTAAACCACTCTGAGGCATCTAAAATAGATTTTTCTGTAACTTCACTTATATGTAATCCGTCAATTTTAACACAAAGCGCTTCATCTTTAAGTCTGTGTCCATTACATCTTTCACATTTAGTATCTGATTGGTATTGAGCTATTTCCTCTCTTTTCCAATCACTATCAGTTTCAAGATATCTTCTTTCTAAATTATTTATTACTCCTTCAAATGTTTTTTTATGTGAATATTTTTCATACCCATCATCATAGTTAAATTTAATTTCTTCATCATCAGATCCGTAAAGAATAATATCTTTAATTTTTTTAGGTAATTTGTTCCATTTTTCATCTAAAGAAAAATTATAATGTTTAGCAATAGAAGCTAAAGTTTGTGCGTAATAAAGTGTGGTCGTTTTTGCCCATGGTTCAATAGCTCCATCTGCTATGCTTTTTTTTTCATTTGGTACAACTAAGTTAGGATCAACATTTAATTTAACACCTATTCCTTCACATTCTTCACATGCACCAAATGGACTATTAAAAGAAAATAATCTAGGTTCTATTTCTTCAATTGTAAAACCACTTTCAGGACATGCAAATTTTGTAGAAAAAATTAATTTCTCAGTTTTTCTAAATTTAGCTGGTAAAGTTTCATCTTCGTATTCAACAAAAACTAATCCATTAGCTAAATTTACGGCAGACTCTATACTTTCAGCTAATCTATTTCCTAAAGAGGAATTTAAAACAATTCTGTCTACTAAAACTGAAATATCATGATTTACTTTTTTGTTTAGTTCGGGGACTTTATCAATTTCATAAACAACATCATCTATTTTAATCTTTCTAAAACCACGTTTTTTATATCCTAAAATGTCTTTCTTATATTCTCCTTTTCGACCTCTAACCACAGGAGCATAAAGATAGATCGTAGCTTTTTTTGGTAATTCTTTAATCTTGTCAACTATTTGAGTGATCGTTTGAGAGGTGATTGGTTTACCTGTAAATGGAGAGTAGGGTATGCCTGCTCTTGCGTATAATACTCTCATGTAATCATAAATTTCAGTTACTGTTGCAACGGTAGATCTTGGATTCTTTGAAGTATTTTTTTGTTCAATTGAAATGGCAGGACTTAATCCTTCTATTAAATCAACATTTGGTTTTTTCATTTTATCTAAAAATTGTCTAGCGTAAGCAGAAAGACTTTCGACATATCGTCTTTGACCTTCAGCATAAATTGTATCAAATGCTAATGATGATTTTCCAGACCCAGATAGACCCGTTATGACGACAAATTTGTCCTTAGGAACTTCTAAAGAAATATTCTTTAAATTATGTTCTTTAGCACCCTTGATAACTATCTTTTTGATCATAATTCTAGTTGCTTTGAATTAATAAAATTAATATTCAGAGTAAATTGTGATATAAATATAAATTAATTAAATAACAAATAATAAATATTATGGCTGGAAGTTTAAATAAAGTATTATTAATTGGTCGTTTAGGCGCAGACCCTGAAATTAAACAAATGGTAAACGGCAAAAGTGTAGCTAGATTAAGTCTTGCAACAAGTCAAACATGGAAAGATAAAAATACAGGTGAAAAAAAAGAAAAAACAGAATGGCACCGAATAGTTGTATTTAATGATGGACTTGTAAATGTTGTGCAACAGTATTTAAAAAAAGGTGCTCAAATTTATGTTGAAGGCCAACTTACGACTAGAAAATGGAAAGATGAACAATCTGGCCAAGATAAATATTCTACTGAAATTGTAATCCAAGGATATAATTCTTCACTTACTATGTTGGGTGGCGGAAGTACTGGTGGTGGAATTCAAAATGACACTACTCAATCATCTAATAATATCGAAGACTCTTCTCAAGTTTCTAGTGATATGGATGATGAAATTCCATTTTAATTTCTATGCAGAAATCTGAAGTACCTAAAGAGAATAAGATAAAATTAATTTCGATGCATGACGAGATGAGCTCGTCATATTTATCTTATGCAATGAGTGTTATCGTAAGTAGAGCGCTTCCTGACATTAGAGATGGTTTAAAGCCTGTTCATAGAAGAATTTTGTTTGCTATGTATAAAGGTGGCTATGATTGGTCAAAACAATTTAGAAAATCTGCAAGAATTGTTGGGGATGTTATTGGTAAATATCACCCTCATGGTGATCAATCTGTCTATGATGCATTAGTTAGAATGGTACAAGATTTTTCCATGAGTTTACCTTTAGTTGAAGGTCAAGGAAACTTTGGATCAATAGATGGGGACCCTGCAGCTGCAATGAGATATACAGAAACTAGATTATCTAAAGTTTCTCAATATTTAATTGATGATATAGAAAAAAATACCGTTTCTTACAAAAGTAATTACGATGAAACAGAAAAAGAGCCCTCAGTTTTACCTGCGCAATTTCCAAATCTTCTAGTTAATGGTGCTGGTGGTATTGCGGTAGGTATGGCCACGAGTATACCCCCTCACAATCTTGGTGAGATTATAGATGGAACACTAGCTCTAATAGAAGATAAAGATATTAAAATTAAAGATTTAATGAAGCATATACCAGGTCCAGATTTTCCAACTGGTGGAGTGATAATTGGTAAAGATATAATTAAACAAGGTTATAATCACGGGAGAGGTTCATTTAAAATTAGAGGTGAAATATCAGTAGAGAGCTCAAAAAGTGGTAGAGACAGATTAGTAATTACTTCAATTCCATATCAGGTGAATAAATCAATATTAAATGAAAGAATAGCTCAATTAGTTAGAGAAAAGAAAATAGAGGGAATTAAAGATATTAGAGATGAGTCTAATAGAGAGGGTATCAGAGTAGCTATTGATTTAAGAAATGGTGTTGAACCTGAAACTATTAAAAGACAGTTATATAAAAATACTCAAATCGAGAGTTCATTTGGATTTAATACATTGGCAATTGTTGATGGCAAACCCAAAACATGTAACTTAAAAGAATTTTTATCAAATTTTTTAACTTTCAGAGAAGATGTTGTAATTAAAAAAACAAAATTTGATCTTCAAAAAGCAGAAGAGAGAGCACATATTTTAATAGGTCTATCTGTATCCGTTGAAAATTTAGATAAAATTATAAAGATAATTAGATCTTCAAAAACTCCTGATGATGCAAAAAAATCAATAATGGGTACAAAATGGAAGATTGATAAATCAAAAAAAATTATTTCATTAATTGAAGATAAGAGTGCAAAAGGTCTCTATTCATTAAGCGAACCTCAGGTAGTAGCTATTTTAGAATTAAGACTTCAAAAATTAACTGCTTTAGGTATCAATGAAATTGAAGTCGAAATTAAAAAATTAGCTGAATTAATATCTAAATATAAGAAGATTATTTCTTCTAAAAAAGAACTTTTAAAAGTGATCAGTGATGAATTAAAAAATATCAAAGAAAAATTTGCAGTTCCAAGACGAACAAAAATAATTGATGCAGTACTTAATTATGACATTGAAGAAACAATTCAAAAAGAGTCTGTAATTATTACGGTTACTCTTCAGGGTTATATTAAAAGAGGATCCCTAGATAATGTTAAACAGCAAAAAAGAGGTGGAAAAGGTAAGACGGGTATTACTACAAGAGATGAAGATTCTGTTGTACAAACTTTGTCTGTCGATACACACACTTCGGTGCTATTTTTTTCAACAGAAGGTTTAGTCTACAAAGTGAAAGCTTGGAAAATACCTGAGGGATCATCTTCTTCTAAAGGAAAATCACTCTTTAACATTTTACCACTTAAAAATCATCAATCTATAAGTTCAATTATGCCTTTTCCAGAAAGTGAAGAGAATTCTAAAAATTATCAAATTATTTTTGCTACTTCACAAGGTAAAATTAGAAAAAATAGCCTTGAAGATTTTACTTCCATTAATGCATCAGGAAAAATTGCAATGAAACTAGATTCTAATGATAAAATTATTGGTGTTAAAATTTGTAAAGATGATCAAGATATAATGTTAAGTACAAAATTTGGCAAATGTATAAGATTTGAGTCAAAAAAATTAAGAGTATTTAAAGGTAGATCTTCAAAAGGTATAAGAGGAATAGTTTTGGCACCAAACGATGAAATTGTATCTCTATCAATCATGGATGGAGACAAGTCTAAATTAAATGCTAAAGAAAAGTTTATTTTATCCATCTCTCAAAATGGTTATGGTAAAAAAACTCCACATATAGATTATAGAGTTACCAATAGAGGTGGAAAAGGAATTATAGGAATTATTAACTCTCCAAGAAATGGTAATGTTGCTTCATCTTTCCCAGTTTTTGATGGAGATGAAATACTAATATCAACAAACAAAGGTAGAGTTATAAGAGTGGCTGTTAAAGAAATAAGAACAGCTGGTAGAAATACTCAAGGTGTTAGAATTATTAAATTATCAGGTGAAGAAAAGGTTGTTTCTGCTATCAAAATTGTTGATAATTTCATTTAATGAATAAAGTTGCAATTTACCCAGGCACCTTTGACCCGATTACCTATGGTCATATCGATGTAATCAAAAAAGGATTAAAATTGTTTGATAAAATAATAGTAGCTGTTTCTGATGTTGAAAATAAAAATTATTTATTTAATGCAGTAGAACGTATTCAAATAGTTAAAAAAGCAATTTTTTCAGATTTAAAATTAAGTAAAAAAAAAGTTACAGTAATTTCTTTTAATACTTTAACTACTGATGTTTGTAAAAAATATAAATCAAACATTATTTTAAGAGGATTAAGAGCTGTTTCCGATTTTGAATATGAATTTCAATTAGCAGGTATGAATAGAAAGTTAAATAACAATATAGAAACACTCTTTTTAATGTCAGATGTTGAAAACCAGATAATTTCATCAAGATTTGTAAAAGAAATAGTTAAATTAAAAGGAGATATCAAAAAATTTACTACAAAAAGTACAATAAAATCTTTAAAAGAAAAATATGAATAAATTACTAATAAAATTTTTTGTTTTTTTATTTCTAACAACCAACCTATCAATAGCAGAGGAGAATATAATGATTTTAAAATTAAAAGACGGCGATGTAAAAATAGAACTATTTCCTGATGTAGCTCCAAATCATGTAAAAAGAATTAAAGAATTAGCTGATAGTGGTAAGTATGATAACGTAGTTTTTCATAGAGTTATCGATGGCTTTATGGCTCAAACAGGTGATGTTAAATTTGGTAATTCTGAGTCAGGTAATTTTGATCTAAGAAGAGCTGGTATGGGAGGCTCTGATTTACCTGATCTAAAACAAGAATTTAGTAGTGTTCCACATGATCGAGGAACTTTATCAATGGCAAGATCACAAGATCCAGATAGTGCTAACAGTCAGTTTTTTATTTGTTTTAAACCAGCACCTTTTTTAGATCGTCAATATACAGTTTTCGGTAAAGTTATCGAAGGTATGGAGTTTGTTGATAAAATCAAAAGAGGTGATGATAGTAATAATGGTGCAGTAACAGACCCTGATAAGATTATTAGCTTTAAATCACTTTAATCTTTAAATGGCATTAAAAGATTTTGCCTTTAAACTTTTAAAAAAAGATAAATCTGCACGATTAGGTATAATTGAAACTCATCGTGGAAATATCTCAACTCCTGCATTTATGCCAGTTGGAACTCAAGCTACCGTGAAAGCTTGTACCATTGATGACATAAAAAGAACTGGTTCTCAAATTATTCTATCTAATACCTATCATTTAATGATTAGACCTGGTGTTGAAAGAATTATATCAGCAGGTGGTTTACATCAGTTTATGAATTGTGATCTACCTATTTTAACGGACTCTGGTGGTTTTCAGGTAATGTCACTTTCAAAACTTAATAAGATAGATAGAGAAAAAGGAGCTATTTTTAATTCTCATGTAGATGGAAAAAAATTTTATTTAAGTCCTGAAGAAAGTATTAGAATTCAGCTTGGTTTAAATTCTGACATTGTAATGATTATGGATGAATGTCCAAAAAAAACCACTGACTATGATGTTATTAAAAAATCTATGGACTTATCTTTATATTGGGCAGAAAGATCAAAAAAAGCTTTTGGAATTAATCCTCAAAAAGCTTTATTTGGAATAATTCAAGGAGGTCTTTTTAATGATTTAAGAATTAGTTCATTAAAAGGATTGGAGAATATTGGCTTTGATGGTTATGCTTTAGGTGGACTAGCTGTAGGTGAAACTCAACAAGAAATGTTTGATGTATTGGATAATATTAAAGATTACTTACCAATAAATAAACCTCATTATCTAATGGGTGTTGGAACTCCATCAGATATTCTAGGAGCTGTCAAAAGAGGTATAGATATGTTTGACTGTGTATTACCTACAAGATCTGGAAGAACAGGATTAGCCTTTACCTGGGAGGGTAGAATCAATATTAAAAATAACAAATATCAAACTGATAACTCTCCTTTAGATCCAAACTGTAACAATCTTAATTTAAATAAGTACTCTAAAAATTATCTAAATCATTTATTTAATACAAATGAAATTTTAGCCTCTATGCTATTAACTCTTCATAATATTAATTTTTATCAAGAATTAATGAGTTCAATACGTGATCATATAAAAAATGGGACTTTCAACGAATTTCATGACAAATACGTCGCTATACTTTAAAATAACATTTGTATTATCTAAAATTGGTATTTGAATTATTGAAATAATTCTGTATACAACAAATTCATTCTATTGAATGTTTTGTGGGCCGTTAGCTCAGTTGGTAGAGCAATTCCCTTTTAAGGAATGGGTCGATGGTTCGAGTCCATCACGGCTCACCAATTTTAATCTTAAGTTATTGAAATTGGTGGATAATCAAGAATAATTTCATTCATCCACTCATTAATATTTTTAATTCTAGTATCAGAAGAGGGATGCGTGCTCATAAATTCAGCTGGTTCTTTGCCTTTATTGAATTCTTTCATTCTTTGCCAAATTTTTTCAGTTTCTCTTATATCGTATCCTGATAATGAGGAAAAAATCATACCAAGATAATCAGCTTCACTTTCTTGTTTTCGATTAAAGGGATTCATTATGCCTAATTGCGACAACAAACCAACAGTGTTCATTCCTGTTGTTCTATTGATTTGTGAAAGTTTTCCTCCACTAAAGATATCAATGAGTTGAGTGCCTGTATTTAATAGTACTCCACGACTTGCTCTTTCAACAGAATGTTTTGCTACGGCATGCGCTATTTCATGACCCATTACTGCAGCTAATCCATTAGTATTTTTTGTTACATCTAGCATTCCAGTATAGACAGCTATTTTGCCCCCAGGCATACACCAAGCATTTCTAACTTTTTTATTATCTATTAAAATATATTCCCAAGCAAAATTTGCTGTTGGATCATTAAGTTTAGCTCGGTAAAAATACTCACCAATAGCATTTTCCATTTTACTGCCAATTTCTTTAATTTCTTCCAAGGCTTTTAAATCATCACTCATTTTTTCTTTTTCTTTAACTTTTTCATAAATCTGGGCGGCTTGAGCATTTAAATTTGCTTCTGGTATAATCTTTAATTGTTTTCTATCGGTAATTGGTGCTGAAGAACAAGATGGCAAGATAATGCTACAACAACCGCAGCCCACATATGATAAAAATTTTCTTCTATTCATTATAATTTAAAAATGATAATATATTGTTTTTGTATGAATCTTAATAACAAAATTCTATTAGTACTTTTTATAATTGCAATTTCTTTCGTAATTTATTCAAGTTTTAATTAATTAGATGGCAAAAAAACGTTCTTTATCTCTTACATTAAGAAATTATTTCATCACTGGTGTAGTGGTGCTTATTCCAATCGGTTTTACGCTTTACTTAAGTAAAATTTTAATTGGAATTTCATCAAAAATTATTCCTGAAAATATTAATCCTAACAGTTATCTACCGTTTAAAATTCCAGGTATTGAAATAATTATCTCAATAATTTTAATAACGATTGTTGGTGGTATTTCTTTATCGTTTTTAGGCAAAAGAATATTAAAATTAATTGACGATTTATTTAAAAGAATACCATTCTTAAGAACAGTTTATTCTGCCATAGTCCAAATGACAGAAACTTTCTCCAAAAAAGGGGGAAATAAGAAAAGTGTAGTTTTGGTTGAGTACCCAAGAAAAGGTGTTTGGGCTGTAGGGTTTGCAACTAAAGAAAATAATGGCGAAATGTCTGATAAAGTTAATAAAAAACTTCTAAATGTATTTGTGCCAACTACACCCAATCCTACTAGTGGTTTTCTTTTAATGTTTCCCGTAGAAGAAGTAATTTATTTAAATATGTCTTTTGAGGAAGCTTCAAAATTTATCGTATCCGCAGGAACTTCAACTAAAAATTAAGCGATATCATTAATTATATCGGCTTGATCATATAATTTCATCAATGTTTTAAATTTGCTTATATCTTCATTATTATTTTCTATACGTCTCATTTCTTTTTCGGCTAAAAGAAATAAATCAGCATTTTGAACTGGATCAGCAAGTCTAAAATTTTTAATACCACTTTGTTTAAAACCAAGAATATCACCAAAACCTCTGAGTTTCATATCTTCTTCAGAAATAATAAATCCATCTGTTGAACTTTTTAAAATATTGAGTCTTTTTTTTGCATTTTCACTTAAATTTGATTTAAACATTAATATACAGGTTGATTGTTTTTGACCTCTACCAACTCTTCCACGTAATTGATGCAATTGAGATAATCCAAATTTATTAGCATTCTCAATAATAATTACATTTGCATTAGGAAAATCAATGCCAACTTCAATAATAGTAGTGGAAACTAAAATTTTAAATTCATTTTTTAAAAATCTATTTAAAATTTTATCTTTTTCATCAATATCAGTTTTGCCATGTAGTAACGCTGCTTGATTTGGAAAAATCTTATTTAAAAATTCAAATTTTTTTACAGCAGAGGTGTGGTCTACTTTTTTTGATTCTTCAATTAATGGACAAACCCAAAAAACTTGATTTCCGTTATGAATTTCTTTTTTGATAAACCTAATTATTTCGTCAATTTTGCTTTCAGGTTTAGTATAAGTAATAACTTCTTTTCTAGCTTTGGGTTTTTCTTTTATTATGGAGATATCCATATCTCCATAAATAGTCATAGTTAAAGTTCTTGGAATTGGAGTAGCTGACATTAATAAAACATCACAATTATCACCCCCTTTATCCGAAAGCATTTTTCTTTGATTAACTCCAAATTTATGTTGTTCATCTATAATGATTAAACCTAAATTTTTAAATAAAATTTTTTTTTGAAAAATTGCATGTGTACCAAAAATAATATCAATTTTATTTTCGCTTAATTTTGTAACGATATTCTTTTTAATTTTTGGTTCTGACTTGCTAGATAACAATTCTATATTGATTTTATGTGTAAATAGATTTTTAGCTAAATTATAATGCTGTCTTGCTAAAATTTCAGTAGGGGCCATAACAGCAACTTGAAAACCTGAATTAACAGTATTTAGTGCCGCAAGTAATGCTACAATGGTTTTACCACTACCAACATCACCCTGAAGTAATCGAAACATTTTAGTAGATGATCTTAAATCAGTATTAATTTCTTCAAGAGTTTTGTTTTGATCATTAGTTAAATTAAATTGTAATTTATTAATAATTTGTTTTTGAGAGTCTAAATTAAATATTTTATTCTTTTTTTTGATTTTTTTTATTTTTTTTCTAATTTCAGAATTAACTAAAAATGTTGAAAATATTTCATCAAACGCTAATCGCTCGTAATAATCAGTTTTACTTTTGCCTACATTTTCTGGTTTATGAAGCTCAATTATTGCATTGTTCCAATTAATCCCATTAAATCTTTTTAAAATTAAATTGCTATGCCATTCATTTAATGTTGGAAGGTTTTTAATTATTTGATTGATTATATTATTATAAATTTTTTCACTAATTCCCTCTGTTAATGAATATTTATTATGTTTTGTTTTTATTATACTGGAGTCTTCAGATACATAAGTGGGGTTAGTAATTTGATATCTATTTCTAAAATAACCAATCTTACCACTTAATGTTATTTCCTTTCCTAGCGGTAATATTTTTTTTATATAACCTTCATAACCATTAAAAAAAATGCAATCAATGTCACCTGTATCGTCTTTACAGGTTACTTTATTGGGTAAATTTCTTATTCGAGGAAAAGAGTATTTATTAGGAACTATTGTTACAGTCTGAATTTCTCCTATTTTTAAATCCTTAATTTTTGATGATTGAGATCTATCTATGAAAGACTTAGGTAAACGCCATAATAAATCAAATATTGTATTTATTTTCTTTTTTTTTAATAAACTTGAGGTTTTTTTACCAACGCCCTTTAATAAAGTTAGATCCGAAAGTAGATAATTAGAGGTATTTTTATTAACCATGTTCATCTAATATATTCTAATAATGAATGACGATATAGATAATTTAAAAAAAAAAATTTTATACAGGTCCTTATATAGAGGGACAAAAGAAATGGATAAACTTTTAGGAAGCTTTACCAAAATACATATTGATCAATTAAATAATCAAGAACTTAAAGAGCTAGAAAATTTTTTGAGCATTGATGATGATAATCTTTTTAGATTTTATAAGGGTTTGGATACTGAATTTAAATTTGAGCCTAATAAAATAAATTCATTATTTAAAAGTTTTGTTTTTAAGAAAAATTAGTGGCGGAGAGACTGGGATTCGAACCCAGGAAAGAGTTGCCCCTTTGCCGGTTTTCAAGACCGGTGCTTTCAACCGCTCAGCCATCTCTCCGTTTGGAAGGTTTTATAATTATAATTATTTAATTCAACCATAAAATAGTCTAATAGAACTATTTATTAATAGCTCCATTTGATTTCATATGAATAGTCAATTTAATAAAGGTTTAATTCTTGCTTCTTTCGGTTCATTTTGGTGGGGGTTTTTTGGAGTTTTATATTTTAAATATATTTCTTTCATTGGTCCGTTAGAGCTAGTCATCCATAGATGTTTATGGACTGTTTTAACGTTAGTTATTACAACTTTTTATTTTTCAAAATGGGATATTTTTTTTAGAACGATAAATAGTAAGAAAAACTTATTTGGCTTATTTATCTCTGGTTTCTTAATCTTTATCAATTGGGGTGTTTGGATATACGCTGTAGCAACCAATCGTATTATTGATGCAAGTTTTGGCTATTTCATAATGCCAATATTGAGTGTCTTTTTAGGTTTTATTTTTTTTAAAGAAAAATTAAACAAAAAAAGAATTTTTTCTATTTCCCTAGTAATTTTATCAATAATTTTTTTACTCGTTGCCAATATTAAATCTTTACCATGGGTAGGCATTATTGTCGGTTTAAGTTGGGGTTTTTATAATTTAGTTAGAAAAAAAATTAATGTTGATACTGACATTGGTTTGTTAATAGAAAGTTTGTTTATTTTACCTTTCGCAATAATTATTTTTTATTTTATTGTTATAAATAATTTTAATGATTTTTCTTTATCCAATATAAATTTAATGTTGATCATTTTATTAGCAGGGCCAATGACAGTGATTCCATTATTCTTATATGTTAGAGGTGTTGAATTGTCAGGGCTTGGGCCAACGGGTATGATATTTTATATAACACCCACTTTGCAATTTATTTTGGGGTTTTTTTACTATAATGAGGATTTTTCTCTATCTAAATTTGTAAGTTTTATTTTTATTTGGATTGCTGTAGTTATTTATCTTAAGGATCTTTATGAGACTAATTAGCTTTTTTTTACTTATTTTATTTTATTCTTTTAATGCGTATTCAAATATAGATACAGAATTTGAAAAATGGAAAAACGAATTTAAAATTTTTGCTTTAGCAAACGGTGTATCTGAAAAAACTTATTTAAAAACTATTCCTAACGTTAAATTTTTACCTAAAGTAATTGAATATGATCGTTTCCAGCCAGAGTTTTACGAAGATACCAAAACCTATATCTCAAAAAGAACATCGGAAGCTAAAGTTAAAAAAGGACTAGAATTTTATAATAATAACAAAGATCTTATTAACGAAATAGAAACTAAATATAAAATCGATAAAGAATTACTTTTAGCTCTCATGGGTATTGAAACAAATTTTGGAACTTATGTTGGTAAGATGGATATACTTTCGTCTTTAGCAACATTAAGTTTTGATAAAAGGAGATCAGAGTTTTTTTCAAATGAATTGCTAACACTGTTAAAATTAATTGATCAAAATTTAGTTAATTATGAAACTTTATACGGTTCATGGGCAGGTGCTTTTGGTTTTTTTCAATTTATGCCAAGTACTATTCAAAATTACGCTATTGATTACAATAAAGATGATTTTATTGACTTAAAAAATCCAATAGATGCTTATGCTTCTGCAGCAAATTATTTAAATAAGATTGGATGGAATAATACAGAACCTTGTTATTATAAAATTGATCTAAATAAAGATATTCCAAAAAAATATTTAAATGTGTCTGCAAAAAAATTACATAATAAAAACAAAGCAAATTTTTTTAAAAAATATATAAATAATTATTCTAAACTTGAAATTAGTGGAGAAAATCTTTTATCATCAATTATTACTCCTGATAAAGATATTATTCCTGATGCGGAAACCTTAAATCCCGCATATATCGTATTTGGTAATTATGAAGTTATTTTAAAGTGGAATCGATCACTTAGATTTGGTTTGGCGGTATGTACATTAAAGGATAAGTTTAAGAATGAATTATAAATTTTTTAAAATATTATTTTTTTTTTTAATTATTGGTTGTACACAAAATAATGTAAACACCAACTCAACTATTAATCCAATCTTTGATCAAAAGTATAAAAATAAAGGATTTGGACTAGTTTATAATTCTAATCTTAAAAAAGAAAAAAAAATTTCTAAAAAAATTGACGATAGATCTTTAGCTATTTTTCATAAATCATTAAAAAAAGGATCTTTTGTTAAAATTACTAATCCTGATAATGAAAAAACAATAATTGCTACTGTGTCATCTAATACAGTGGAATTTTCTCAATTTTTTAACTCAGTTATAACATCCAGGATTGTTGAAGAATTAGAATTAAATATTAATGAACCTTATATCGAAATTTCTTTAATTTCAGCAAATTCCACATTTGTTGCAAAGAGAGCTAAAACTTTTGAAGAAGAAAAAAACGTTGCTGAAAAAGCACCAGTGGATGGTATTCAAATAAGTAACTTAAATTCTAATTCGAGTAATACTGAACAAAAAAAAGACAGAAAGTTTTCTTATTCAATTAAAATTGCTGATTTTTACTACGAAGATTCAGCTCAAAACATGATAGAAAGAATAAAAAAAGAAACTTCATTTGATAATCCTAAAATAATTAAACTATCAAAAACTAAATTTAGAGTACTTTTAGGACCATTTAATGATATAAAAACTTTAGAGGAAATTTTTAACGAAATAAAATCATTAGAATTTGAAAATTTAGAAATATTAAGAAATGTTTAAAAAAATTATTTTATTAATAGGGTTTAATGTCTTATTTTCTAATTTAGCATTAGCTAACTTAGATGTTGCTGCAAGAACTGCTATTTTACAAGATTATTTATCAGGTGAAATTTTGTATGAAAAAAATCCTGATCATTCAATACATCCAGCATCAATGACCAAAATAATGACTGCTATTGTAGCATTTGATTTAATTAAATCAGGTAATTTAAACTTGGAAGATAAGTTTATGATTTCTGAAAATGCTTGGAGATTATCTTCTGCAGGTTATTCTTCTATGTTTATTATGGTAGGTGATGAAATAACTGTGGATAATTTATTAAAAGGAATAATTATTGCTTCTGGTAATGATGCTTGTGTAGCTCTAGCAGAAGGTATCGCCGGCACAGAGGCTGAATTTGCTATAATGATGACCGCCAAAGCAAAAGAATTAGGAATGGAAAATACTAATTTTACAAATGCCTCAGGCATTAATGATCCAGATAATGTTTCTACTGTAAGAGATGTGATGATTATGTCTAATTATTTAATAAAAAATCATCCTGAGTTTTACAAATTATTTTCAGAGAAAGAATTTACGTGGAATAGAACAGGGGGCGATCCAATTACACAAGGTAATCGAAACCCACTGCTATATAAAAATATGGGCGTAGATGGTATTAAAACTGGATATTTAGCAGTTGAAAAATACTCTTTATCTTCTTCTTTGGATAGAAATGGACGAAGATTGATAGCAGTTGGTAGTGGCTTTGAATCAGTGAATTCAAGATCAAGAGAAAGTGCTAAATTATTAACTTATGGTTTAACTAACTTTGATTTAGTTGAAATTGCTAAAGCTAATGAACCTGTTGATAATTTAGATGTTTGGTTAGGTAAAGAAAAGTCAATCAGTGTTTATTCTAAAAATGATATCTATAAGACCATTCAAAAAGCTAAGAAAAATTTATTAAAAGTTTCCTTAAAATATGATGGACCAATTGAAGCTCCAATTAAGAAAGATCAGGTTGTAGCAAAACTTAGAGTTGTTTATGACCAAAATCTTGTAGGTGAATATGATTTATTAGCATCCAAAGATATTAAAAAAGTAAACTTTTTCACTAGATTAATGAAATCATTGAATTATTTAATCTGGGGTGATGTCTAAAAAACCAATAATTGTTTTTGAAGGAATTGAAGGAAGTGGCAAGACTTTCCATATTGATAATGTGTCGAATTACTTAAAAAGAAAAAAAATCCCTTACCTAAAAATAAGAGAGCCTGGAGGTAGTAGAAATTCAGAAATAATAAGAAAAATAATTTTAAATAAGAAATCTAGTTTTAATAAAAATACTGATTTATTATTATATTTATCAGCAAGAAGTGAAAATATTGAACTAATTAAAAAAAATTATAAAAAAAAAATTATTCTTATTGATCGTTTTATTGACTCAACAATAGCCTATCAACATTATGGTATGGGTGTTGATTATTCGATTATTAATAAAATCAATCAGTTTTTATTAAAAGGTATTAAAGTTAATTTTACTTTTTTAAACATTGTTAATAGTAAAAATATGATTTTAAGACTTAAGGAACGAAAAGAACTTAATAGATATGATAAATTTAAAATGTCTTTTTATGATAAAGTTCAAAAAGGCTTTTTAAAACTTATGAAAAAAAAGAAAAAAAATACATTCATGATAATCGACTCTAATCAGTCTATTAATGATAATAAAAAAATTGTAATTAATAAAATTGATAAGTTAATTTAATGAATTTATCCCCAAGTACACAGATTAATCTATTTGGATTGAACAACTTTTTTTTAGAATTAACTAATTTATTCGATCAAAAAAAATTTCCAAATAAAATATTACTTTCAGGTGAAAAAGGTTCTGGTAAATGCACATTAGCTTATCACATTATTAATTATATCTTATCTAAAGATGAAGATTTTGCTTATGATAAAGAAAACTTTTTAATCAATGAACAAAACAAATCTTTTAAACTTATTCAAAATAGATCTAATCCAAATTTTAATCTTATTGATATATCTGAAGATAAAAAATTTATTGATATAAATCAAATTAGAGATCTTATCTCAAATATGAACAAGTCATCTTTTAATGACAAAATACGCTTTGTATTGATAGATAATATTGAGTTTTTAAATAAGAATTCCGTAAATGCTTTGTTAAAGATTCTTGAAGAACCAAATACAAACGTTCATTTTATCCTAATACACAATAATAAAAAAATATTACCAACTTTATCCTCAAGATGCTTAAATTTTAAGATTTCACTTGCTCATAATCAAAGTATTGAAATCGCAAACTCTATTTTTGGCGAAAATGTTCTGAATAAGATTAATCAGGATCTAATTCACCACTACCTAACCCCTGGAAACTTTTATAATTTAATAAAATTTTCAGAGAATTTTGAAGTTGATTTAACAGCTATAACACTAAAGGAGTTTATAACTGTGATCATTGAGCAAAACTACTACAAGAAAGATAATGAAATTAAACATATGCTTTATGACTTTATTGAACTTTTCTTTAGGAATAATAATTTTTCTAATCTATATAGTTATTTTTTAAAAAAGATCGATGATTGTAAAAAATTCAATTTAGATGAAGAAAGTTTATTAATGGAATTTGAAGCTAAAGTATTAAATGGATAAAAATTTTTATATCACAACACCAATTTACTATCCGTCAGCTAAACCACACATGGGTCATGCTTATTCAAGTATTATTGCAGATTTTTTTGCAAGATTTAAGAGAATTGATGGTTATAAAGTTCATTTTTTAACTGGCACTGATGAACATGGTCTTAAGATACAAAGATCTGCTGAGAAAAAGGGAATTGATACATTAGAATTTTGTAATGAAATTAGCCAAACTTTCAGAGATCTATCAAAAACATTAAATCTTACTAATACTGATTTTATAAGAACTACAGAAAAACGACACCAGGAGTCTGTTCAATATCTTTGGAAAGAGTTAGAAAAAAATGATGATATTTATTTATCAAAATATTCAGGTTGGTATTCAGTTTCAGATGAAGCATTTTATAATGAAGATGAAATTGAGGAAACTGATGGTAAAAAAATTGCAATATTATCAAAATCATCTGTTGAATGGATAGAGGAGGAGTCTTATTTTTTTAGATTGTCTAAATGGCAACAACCTTTATTAGATTATTATAAGAACAATCCTGATTTTATAGCTCCAGAGTCTAGAAAAAATGAAGTGGTAAGTTTTGTAAAAGGTGGTTTAAAAGACTTATCTGTTAGTAGAAAAACTTTTTCTTGGGGGATAAAAGTTCCAGATAATAATGAGCATATTATTTATGTATGGTTGGATGCTCTTACCAATTATATCAGTGCTTTGAATTATCCAAATAAAGAAGATAAACTTTATAAAGAGTTTTGGCCGGCTAATATTCATTTAATTGGCAAAGATATTCTTAGATTTCATGCCGTTTATTGGCCAGCATTTCTTTTAGCTGCAAAAATAGAATTACCTAAAAAAGTTTACGGTCATGGCTGGATACTTTCAGATAATGAAAAAATGTCCAAATCTAAAGGTAATATCTTGGACCCATTGGAAATCATAAATCAATATGGATTGGATCCACTAAGATATTATCTAATTAAAGAAGTATCTTTTGGTAATGATGGAAATATTTCTCAAGATCGACTAGAGGATTGTATTAATAGTGATTTAGCAAATAACTTTGGTAATTTATGTCAAAGAGTAACTGCTTTTGCGATTAAAAATTGTAACAGCAAAGTTCCCAATGATATTAAATTTAATGATGAAGATTTTATTATTTTAAATAAGTATAAAGATAATTTAGCAAATATAAGAGATAAAATTGATGATCAAAATATTAATTTTTATATAGACTATATTGTAAAATCTTTATTTGAAGCTAATAAATATTTTAATGATCAAGAACCTTGGAAAAAAAAAGATGATCAGGTTAGATTAAATACAATAGTTTATACGACCTTAGAAATTGTTAGAAAAATTAGCTTTATGTTGTTTCCTATAATTCCAGAGTCTTCTTTAAAAGCTTTACAAATATTCAATATAAAAGAAAATCAAATTGAATTATCATCAATTCAAAATCATAAATATTTAGAAGAAGGAAGTAGTATCAATAAAATAGATATCTTATTTAAAAAAATAGAAAAAAATAATGATTGATTCACATTGTCATCTAGATCACGAACCTTTATTTGAAGATCTTGAAAACGTTATAAAGCGCTCTAAAGAAATAGGCCTAGAGAAAATACTTACTATCTGTACTACATTAGATAGTTTCACCAATATTTTGAAAATTATAGAAAAAGATCCAATGATTTATGGCACTTTTGGAATACATCCTCATGAAGCCAAAGATAACATTGTTGATACAGATCAAATTATAAATCATGTAAAGCAAAGTAAGAAAATTATTGGTATTGGGGAAACAGGATTAGATTTTTTTTATAATCATAGTGACAAAGATCAACAAATTAAAAGTTTCGAAGAACATATTCAAGCATCTATAAAGCTTAATATGCCATTAATAATTCATTCTAGAGATGCTGAAGATGAAACCTACCAAATACTTAAAAACCATGAAAAAGATAATTTAAAAATTTTAATGCATTGTTTTACTGGTAGTAAAAACTTTGCGGATAAACTTTTACAATTAAATTCGTATTTTTCAGCAAGCGGTATAATTACTTTTAAAAATTCAATAGACTTACAAGAAACCTTTAAAACAATACCTCTTGATAATCTGTTAATTGAAACTGATAGTCCTTTTTTAGCGCCAGTTCCTAATAGAGGCAAAAAAAATGAACCTTCTTTTATAAAATATACTGCAGAAAAATTAGCTGAAATTAAAAATATATCTTTTGCTGAAATTTCTAGCAAAACTACTAATAATTTTAACAAACTTTTTTTATACTAACTAAAGTGCAATTTATCATATTAGGATGTGGAAGTTCAATGGGCGTACCAAGAGCAGATGGTTTTTTTGGTAAATGTGATCCCAATAATAAAAAAAATTACCGTACACGATGTTCGGCTATTATTCAAACTAGTGATGAGAATATTTTAATAGATACGTCTCCAGATTTAAGAAAACAACTTTTGGATAATAAAATTATTAAAATTGATAAAGTTCTTTATTCACATATGCATGCAGATCAAACACATGGCATTAATGATTTAAGAGTATTTTTTATTAAAAACAAAAAACCAATTCCAGTATATGCTGATAAACCTACATCAAAATATTTAATGAATTCTTTTTCATATTGTTTTTCAACCTATAACAATGAGTATCCTGCAACACTTAAACTAAATAAAATTAAAAAAAGATTAATAATTAAAGATAAAAATAAAAATATTTTAATTTCATCATTGAAAGTTAAACATGGCAAAGTTGATAGTGTTTGCTATTTTATAGATAAAGATCTTGCTTACATCAGTGATATTAGTGAAATATCAAAAAAGGATTATCAAAAATTTTGTAATTTAAAATATTTAATTATAGATTGTTTGTGGTACCGAAATCACCCCTCACACTTAAATTTAGAAAAAACACTTGCATTAATTAAAATATTTAAACCAAAAAAAAGTATTTTAACGAATTTGCATAATGACTTAGATTATAATGAACTTAAAAAACTCTTACCGAAAAATGTAGTACCTGCTTACGATGGAATGAAAATAAATTTATAGAATTTCTTCAATTTTTTTAACTATTTTGCCTGACATTGGATTGGTAATTGATCCATATGTATCTTCAATTTTGCCATCTTTGTTAATTAAAATTTTATGAAAATTCCATTTAGGAACTGCTGAATTTCCAAAATTTTCTTTAGCCCATAAATAAATCGGATGAGCGTCAGCTCCTTTAACGTTATATTTACTAGTCATTGGAAAATTTATGCCAAAATTAGCCTCACAAAAATCTTTAATTTCATCGTTAGAACCGGGTTCTTGAGAGCCAAATTGATTAGATGGAACACCTATTACAACAAGTCCTTTTTCTTTATAATTATCATACAAATTTTGAAGATCCGCATATTGTTTGGTAAAACCACATTTGCTAGCCACATTAACAAGAAGAATAGTTTTATTCTTATAAATAGCTAAATCAATTTCTTCATCATTAATTGAGTTAATTTTAAAATCATAAAAAATATTTTTATATTCTGCTTTTGTGTTGGCAAAGAAAGAAAATGTCATAAATAATATTAATATTAATAATCTATAATTAACCATTATTTTTTTGAAGTAACTAATAATAAAAAATATCCAGCTAAGGTAGAAAGTAATGATCCAGCCAAAACTCCTATTTTAACACCATCCATATATTGTACATTTTCAACAAAAGCTAAGTTACCAACAAATAAACTCATCGTAAAACCAATACCAGTTAATATTGACACGCCATATAAACTTAACCAGGTAGAGTTATTTGGCATTTCAGCAAATTTTAATTTAATTGATACAAAAGAGAATAATAATACTCCAATTTGTTTACCAAAAAAGAGACCACACATAATTCCTAAAGGAACTGGGTTTAGTAGTGTTGATAAAGATAATCCAGTAAGGCTAACCCCCGCATTAGCAAAAGCGAATAAAGGCATTATCATAAATGCTACATAAGGAGAAATTGCATGCTCTAATTTAACTAATAAAGAAAAATCACGTTCCTTAAGTCTATGAGGAATTGTAGATGCTAACAATACACCAGCTATTGTTGCATGAATTCCGGATTTATAAGTAAAGAACCACATAAACAAACCAATAATTAAATAAGGGGTGAATACTTTAATTGAAAACTTATTAAGAATTAAAAGTAAAATATAACTGATTAAAATTAAGCTTAAATAAACTATGCTTAAATCACCTGAGTAGAAAAATGC
>Ga0209335_10000853_pt1 | contig 36396 bp, 13 predicted proteins | sample COG_09_FD_184753 | JGI IMG/M metagenome (GOLD analysis project Ga0209335, IMG submission 184753) | Pelagic Microbial community sample from North Sea - COGITO 998_met_09 (SPAdes) (version 2) | ecosystem: Environmental > Aquatic > Marine > Neritic zone/Coastal water | place: Helgoland, sampling...
CAAGATATTTCAATGTGGGACACGTCGCAAGTAACCGATATGGGATGGATGTTTGGCGATGAGGTAGGTAGCGCCTTCAACCAAGACATTGGGGGTTGGAACACATCGCAAGTGATTTCTATGTATTATATGTTTTATCGAGCTTCTGCGTTCAACCAAGACATTGGGGATTGGAACACAGCGCGAGTGACTACTATGTATGCTATGTTTGAGTCCGCTTCTGCGTTCAATCAAGACATTGGGAGTTGGAATACAGGAAAAGTGACTGATATGCGCTATATGTTTTATTCCGCTTCTGCGTTCAATCAAGACATTGGGAGTTGGAATACAGTGCAAGTGAATACTACGAGAGCTATGTTTTATTCCGCTTCTGCGTTCAATCAAGACATTGGAAGTTGGAACACAGAAAAAGTGACTGATATGCGCTATATGTTTTATTCCGCTTTTGCGTTCAACCAAGACATCGGGAGTTGGAACATATCGCAAGTGACGACGGTGAATGGAATGTTTCGCTCCGCTTCTGCTTTCAACCAAGACATTGGGAGTTGGAACACAGGAAAAGTGACTGAGATGCAAAGCATGTTTGATTCCGCTTTTGCGTTCAACCAAGACATTGGAGGTTGGGACACATCGCAAGTGACTGATATGCAATGGATGTTTTATTCCGCTTCCACATTCAATCGATACATCAACTCGTGGATTGGTCCGGCGGCATTTTCCCCTCAGACAAGCTTGTTCTATAACGCGACGGCATTTCAAGTTAAATTTACGTGCGAAGATGCCGTTTTAGGGCCGATTTTCTCTTGCTCCCTTACGCCTTTAACGCCGATACCGTCCGAAAGTTGGCGCGCGTTTGTTGCGGAGTGTTTAGCAGAAGAGCCTGTAACTGGCGAGTGCACGACGTGGGCGTCGCAAAACGACTACGGCACGATGCCAAACTGGGACACGAGTTTGGTGACGGATATGAGCGGATGGAGTGGCGCGAATGCGGTTGGCTTTCGCGAAAGAAGAAAATTCAACGGCGACATTTCGAAATGGAAAACGTCCTCGGTCACGACGATGGCGTACATGTTTTACGAAGCTTACGCATTCAATCAACCCATCGGAGGATGGGACACGTCGAACGTTGCGAGTATGCGCGCGATGTTTCTCAGCGCTTCTGCATTCAATCAAGACATTGGAAAATGGGATACCTCAAAAGTTACAAACATGCGTGCCATGTTTTATGAAGTCCCCGCGTTTAATCGGGACGTTCGACGGTGGTACACAGTGCAGGTCACCGACATGTCGTGGATGTTTTATCACGCGAACGCGTTCAACTCGGACATTTCACACTGGGTGGGACCCGCCACCGAGACTGCACAAGCTTACATGTTCGCCGGATCGACATCGTTTCAGGCCAAGTACGAGTGTACGGACGTAGATCACGGCCCGTCGAAATCGTGCGTGTGTACCGCGTGTATTCCAGATGCGAAATGGCACGCTTTCGTCGAAGCATGTTTATCAGAAGAGGGCGCGGAAGTCACCGGCGAATGCACTGCATGGGCACTGGGGAATACTCACGGGACTATGCCGAATTGGGACGTGAGTTTGGTAACGGACATGAGCGGAATGGCTGGAGATGTCTTTCAAAAAGGCTTTGCAGGGAAAAGTATTTTCAACGGCGACATTTCGAAATGGGATACGTGGCGAGTGACGAACATGAATTCGATGTTTCAGAACGCGTCTTCGTTCAACCAAACCATCGCAGAATGGGACGTGTCGAAGGTCGTTGATATGGGATCGATGTTTGAGCACGCAGAAGCTTTCGAGCAACCAATATTTGAGTGGAAAGGCCGCGCGGCGACGACGGAACAAACAAACATGTTTAATGGCGCGACTGCATTTCAGGCCACCTTTAGATGTGCCGACGCAATCAACGGACCGGCAAATTCGTGTAATGCGCAGGTTCCGAGTGCGAGTTGGCACGTGTTTGTCAACGAGTGCTTAAACGAGGCTCCTGTAACTGGCGAGTGCACGAGGTGGGCGTCTGGTAACAATTACGGTACGATGCCGAATTGGGACGTGAGTTTGGTGGAAGATATGAGTGGATGGACTGGAAGTGCTTATCAAGGCTTTGGCGATAAAAGTTATTTCGACGGCGACATTTCGAAGTGGAACACAGAGAAAGTGACTCATATGAGATCTATGTTTAGTTCCGCTTCTGCGTTCAACCACGACATTGGGAGTTGGAACACAGCGCAAGTGACTAATATGGAATATATGTTTTATTACGCTTCTGCGTTCAACCGAGACATCTTTGGGTGGACCGGAACGTCGGCGACGACGCCGCAAACGAACATGTTCACCGGTGCGACTGCATTTCAAGCTAAATACGAGTGCACCGATGCCGTGACTGGTCCTGCACATTCTTGCGATTCGTACAAAAGCACGTGGGATGCGCCTTCTCCTCCGCCATCGACGTCGCCTTTGTCACCCTCACCGCCGCCAGCCTCACCTCCATCACCGTCTGGACTGACTTCCTCAGAGGCAGTTGATAGCGCGAGTGACCTCCTTGGGCGGCCGAGTGGTACGTATTGGATTAATGTGAGAGGGGTCCCGACAGAAATTTACTGCGATTTAGAAACAGCCGGCGGCGGTTGGATGTCCTTTGCGTCGGCGCCGGCCAGCGGAGGGTGGTTTTCCGGCAACTCAGGATCCAACTCATGGTTTGATTTGAGCTATTCATACGGCACGTATTCAGATACAGGCGCAGTCGGTGACTATTGGAGAGATTTTTCGGGACAAAACGCGGATGAAATTATGTTCAAAACCGGGGACGGGTTGTATTGGATTGTGCTTAAACTCGAGGACATTAGTTATCCCCAAAGTACCGTATCCAACAGCCCAAACGGTATTGTGAATCTGGTTGCCTCCTCGGGCAATTTTGAAGGCACCAACGGAGAAAGCAACTACGCGTACTATCTTTTCAGATCGGGTTCAGAAGATCCTTGGATTAATGTAGGCAACGATCACGCCGTTGGCAACAATTACATGTTTTGGGGCGAAAATCAAATATCAGCTCATGATACTTTCAAGAACTCGCACGGAGGCATACTCGCATTTGTACGCACGAGCCGCACAAATCAACGGGTTGAAATTAATGGGAAGTATGTATTTCAAGATCGTGATGGCTGGATTTTGTTGCTCGCGTACGATCGTAAGCAGGGGCAAAGCGACCCGCTGGTTACAGCCATTCCATCCTCTCCAACTGGGAGTTACTCGCACATATGGTTGGAAGATTTAGGCTTAACTGCAGAGGATGTCGATTCCGTTCGGTTTTACTGCAGAACAGACGACCACTCCCGCGTTATCCATTTTTCAACGAGCCATGATAAGGTTAAAACCGCGCTCGTAACTGGTACGAATAGTTTAAGCGACGGCACGGTGTATAAGACTGGGACGACAAAGTTTCCCGATCACTCGGCGTACCTGCCGGACAACAATTGTTGCGGCGGGTCAGATCTCACAAATAATCCATTTTATCAAATGGGAGCATATCACTGGCAACCAGCGAAAAAATGCGATAATCATGGAAGCTGGGATCGTAACCAATTGCATCAAATATGGTTCAAGCGCAAAATGTTTCCGCCGCCACCTTCACCTCCTGCTCCTGCTCCTCCGCCGTCGGCTCCAATCCCTTCCGAAAGTTGGCACGCTTTCGTCTTCGCGTGTTTGGAGGAAGCTCCAGTTACTGGCGAGTGCACGAGATGGGCGGCTGAAAATACGCCGTACGGAACTATGCCAAACTGGGACACGAGTTTAGTGACGGATATGAACGGATGGACGGGAACAGGAAGCGTCAATCAAGGGTTCAGAAACAAAATTCGGTTCAACGGCGACATTTCGCAGTGGGACACGGCGCAAGTCACGAACATGAGACACATGTTTTTTTACGCCGCGGCGTTTAACCAAGACATTGGAAGTTGGGACACGTCAAAAGTAACGGACATGGAGTACATGTTTTACGAAGCGTCGGCGTTCAATAAAAACATCGCCAATTGGGACACGTCTCAGGTGACGGATATGCAATTTATGTTTTACCAAGCCTTTGCGTTTAACCGACCAATCGGAAGTTGGAGCACGTCGAACGTGCTCGATATGGAGTACATGTTTAATGAAGCTTCTGCGTTCGACCAAGACATTTCTACGTGGACTGGAACGGCGGCGACGACGGCTCAAACGAACATGTTTCTCGACGCAACCGCGTTTCAAGCTAAATACGAGTGCACCGATGCCGTTACCGGTCCAGCGAGCTCGTGCAATGCGATCAAAAGTACGTGGGTCGCGCCTTCCCCGCCACCATTACCACCACCTTCTCCGCCTCCGCCGCCTTCGCCGCCTCCTCCGTTGTTTCTCGTGACATTGCTTCAAGACGAGAACCAGCCAAAAATCACCGCAGGGAGCGACGCTGCTGCGGGTGACTATTTCGGCTTTTCCGTGTGTTTGTACGGCGACACGGCATTGATTGGGGCGCGATACGACGACGATAACGGTATAACAAATTCTGGATCTGTGTACGTATTCACACGTTCGAGCGTTGATGGGATATTCACGCAACAATCAAAGCTCTATGCGAGCGATGCTGCTGCTAACTATTACGGTTATCAATTCGGTATGTCCGTTTCTTTAAACGGCAACACGGCATTGATTGGAGCGAAATATAGCAGTCAATCAAATGCTGGATCTGTGTACGCGTTTACGCGTTCGAGCGCGGACGGACCGTTCACGGAACAGTCAAAACTCAAGCCGAACGATGGGGCGGAGAATGATTATTTCGGTGATTCCGTGTCGTTGTACGGCGACACGGCGTTGATTGGGGCGCATAACGACGAGGATAGCGGTACAAATTCTGGATCTGTGTACGTGTTTACGCGTTTGAGCGCTGACGGACCGTTCACGCAACAATCAAAACTCCACGCGAGCGATGTTGCTGCTGATGATGGATTCGGTCGTTCTGTTTCTTTGTTCGGCGACACGGCACTGATTGGGTCGTATAACGACGACGATAACGGTATATCAAATTCTGGATCTGTGTACGTGTTTACGCGTTCGAGCGCTGACGGACCGTTCACGCAACAGTCAAAAATACACGCGAGCGATGGGGCGGCGTCTGATACTTTCGGTGTTTCCGTGTCGTTGTACGGCGACACGGCATTGATTGGAGCGCATGGCAGTTACGCAAGCGGTAGTTCATCTTCTGGATATGTGTACGTGTTCACTCGTTCGAGCTCTGACGGGACGTTCACGCAACAGTCGAAAATCGACGCCAGCGATGCTGCTGCGGATGATAAATTCGGTGTTTCCGTTTCATTGTACGGCGATACGGCATTGATTGGGGCGCGTGGCGACGACGATAACGGATTATCAGATTCTGGATCTGTATACGTGTTCAAAGCACCACCTCCCCCACCGCTTCCCCCACCACCGTCACCGCCGCCAATATTTCTCGCAAGTCTTTCTGAAGATACAGCGCAGCCATATGTATTTGAACCAGAGGATTATGCTGGAGAATCGCATCGTTTTGGCAACGCGGTTTCCGTGTACGAAAATACGGCGTTGATTGGTGCGCCCTACTCCTTCGGGGCAAATCACGTACACGTATTTACTCGTCCACATTCAGATGCGACATTTGAGCACACTTCGACAATTCGCACAAGGACACGTGAAGTGCATTCGGCAGCTTTCGGTACCTCAGTTTCTTTATACAAAAACACTGCATTAATTGGTGACCCTAGTTTTATGAATGAGGGGGGTATTTATGGTGGACTCGTGTACATATTCACGCGGTCAAGTTCCAGCGGCACGTTCTCAGAAAAGCAGTTGATTGGATACGACGATTACAAAAGCGGTACTCAGCTCGGTCGGTCTGTTTCTATATACGGAGATACGGCTTTAATTGGTAAGAAAGGTGAAATAGACGTATACACGCGTTCAAGCCCAGATGGCTTGTTTGTTTACCAAACAAAAATCACAGAGGCTGGTGCGACCGTAGACGATCTTTTCGGATGCTCCCTTTCTCTATTCGTCGACACGGCACTGATTGGGGCTCTTTCTGGCGTGCGCGTGTATACGCGTTCAAGCTCTGATGGGACGTTTACGCAACAAGCATCGTTTACATCGAGCGACGCTGGCGCTGATGCTAATTCGAATTTCGCTAGTTCCGTTTCTTTACACGGCGACACGGCTTTGATTGGGGCCTATGAAGATAGCGGTAACGGTATACCAGATTCAGGAGCATTTTACGTGTACACGCTTTCGGACTATGATTGGAAGTTTACGCTTGTAGAAAAGATCCACGCGAGCGATGCAGCTACTGCTCAGTCTATTTTCAATCTCGGCGATAGTCTTCGTTTCGGAATCTCCGTTTCTATGTTCGAACATACCGTGTTGGTTGGAGCTACTGCAGCTCACTATCCCAGGTCCAATGGCAATATCAAATGGGCCGGCAAAGTGTACTTCTACAAAGGCGCTCCCTTTACAAACCCTGCTCCCGATTGCTTGTCGTGTTCCTGCGCCGAATTTAACGGCCCGAACAAGTTCTCAAATGGACAGGATATATATTGCAACGTAGAAATTGAAGGCGGGGGATGGCAACTCGCATACACTGTGAATCCCAGCGACGGACACAGTATGGGATTCGGTTCGTCGTACTGGACGCAATCTCTTTCGAGCGAACCTATGAGTTCATCCGTAATAGATAACGATTACGTCAATGGCGACGTGGTAAGTGCAAAAGGCATGGAAGAGATTATGATCACGATTGGGTATGCATCGGACGGCTCGTATCAAGCGTACACTGTTTGGCCTTTCCGTAATGCGACGAAATCACTTCTCGATTACACGCGCGCGACTTCGGCAAACTGCTACACCGGTCATGGTCATACGTACGAGTACACTGCGAGAGTGGGCGCTGAGAATGTCCCTTACGATCCAATAACCCAACAAGGGGGCGAGTTATATATTAACTTTCATTACGGAAACAATGCTTTGCGTTTTATGACGTCAGAACAGTGCAGATACGTCAATAATAATGTACTCGGGGATAATAATAATGGGTTATCCTGCATCAACGATGATGCGATGCTCGGCTTAGGCGGGGATTATATATACATGACGCAAACGGACACCTATCCGGGTACTTTAACGGGCGAGTGGGATCACGACGCGAACGTGTATGAGTGCAATGGGCCTGGCGGTTTGATTACACACACAGACACAAAGTTGACGGTACAGGGTACAGATAAAGGAACCCCTACCTCTAATTACCCCGGCGGACTACCTTCGAATAGCTCTATAAGCTACGTGTACCAAGTCTGGGTGCGTTAATATTTTTGCATTCAAACAAGACACGTCGCGGATGTAGCCACTCGTGCAATACGAGACGTTTTATCAGATCTACGTCTTTTTCAACTGCACTTCTTTCTCTCTTTCTTTCTCTTCTCGACTCTCTCCCACCGCCTCATAAAAAATCTTCTCTCGTCGCACACGAATGCAGCCGCAAGCGCCGCAAGTGAACCACCACGACGTGCACGAAGAACTCGTCTCGCGACTCGCGCGATTGACTACCACCACCGCGCGCGGCGATGATGATGATGGTGATGATAAAGGCAACGAATTTTATGAAGAAGAAGCCACGACGGCGACGTGGTGTTCGACAGATTCAGAATCCGATTGGAGCGACGCGGAACAAAAAGAATCCGACATTCAATCCTCCAGATGCGACCGACCGACGTTAAACGCGGCATCTGGAGGACACGGGAGGCCGTGGGCGAGAACGGCCAGACGGAATAAGTTTTTCTATGAACGAGATGAGAGAAGCGAGAGGGAGAACGAGTGGAAAGGGAAGGCGTTTTCATCAACGAATAATGCGAGCGAGGAGGAATTCATGTTCCCGTATCTTGACGAGTTAGACGTGGACGTGGCAGCTCTCATTTGCGGGAAATTAGACGCGAAGAGTTTAGTCGCGGCGACGTTGGCGAAGAAGAAAGACGATTCAGACGACGCAAACGACGAACTGGCGAAACGCGCATTCAGGAACGTGAAGGTGACGCCATCCATTTTTAGTCAGGGAAGAAGTTTACTCACCATCGCAAACGTCGCGAAAGCGTGGCTGAGAAAATTGGACGTGAGCAAGTGTAAGCAAGAGAACGGTGGTAATACCAAAGCGATGTTGATGGAGGTGGCGAAGAAGTGTGGTAATTTAGAGGAGATTGTGGCGGTTGATTTGGGCGAGAACGGAAAATTTAAAGTGAACGAAATTAAAGCTTTAGCGATGGGTTTCAAGTTGAGACGATTGACGTGTAACGTGAGTCATTTGATCGAGCACGTGCGAAAGCATCATCCGGACGTGAACAATTTCGACGAGAGCGTACGGGACTTGGTGTGGTGTCTGGAAAATAATTGGCGGGCATTCGCTACAACACCAGCGGGGAAAGTATCGACGAGAGATTTTGAGAAGCTTTCGTTTACGTTGGCGTGTGTCGGATTGAAGGTACACGCGGCGTGCGAAAAGTCATTGACAGAAATTTGTCCGGCGGCGGCGAAAAACGGTGTCTCGAGATTTGACGCGAGTTGGTCGTTACGCATCGGCGACGGTGGAATTCGTGCGGTGGCGAGAACAATCGAGGGTGAAAACGGCGGAAGTGGGTGGAAGAGCCTTCGCAGACTCGCGCTGAGAAAATCTGCATGCACGAATAACGGGGCTCAGTCCTTAGGCGGCGCTTTGACTCGTCAAGGGTACAAAAATCCAAGCGCAAAATACCCAATTCGCCTACGATGGCTCGATTTAGCCTCGAACGATATCGCCGACGCCGGTGTAACCGCACTCATGACAGCTTCCCATCATTTAAGTTTGACGCGGTTATATCTAATGTCAAACAGAATCGGCGCTGATGGCGCGCTTTCGCTGGCGTCTTCGGTTTTACACAACGACGAGTCAACTTTGAAACGGTTGGATTTGGCGCACAATGGGATTGGCGACGAAGGGTGCGCGACGTTGTTATCGCCAGGTGGTAGCGGCGCGAGTAAAAGTTTGAAAGTTTTACTGCTCGGTTTTAATTCAATTTCTTCTGAAGGAGTGAAAGATGCCGGCGACCTCCTGCGCTTGCTTCGCATTGAGCATTTAGATTTATCCTGCAACACGCTCAAACGAGAAGGCTTCAAGTGTATCGTTGAGAATTGGAAGTTTGATCAAGGAAACTTGGCCAAGTTGAAATCGTTGAACTTTGCGTGCAACGACATCGGCGGCGGGAGAACGGTGAGAGACGCTTTATCGTCACTCGCCGCGCAGATTGAAAATGGCAGCGAACTAGAGTTGTTGAATTTGCGAGGGAACGATTTGGACGAAGTCGCGGCCGAAGGTCTCGCGGATTTGTTGTTAGTAGACGAGTGCGACAATCGAGGCTTGGAGCAACTGAACGTGGGGTATAATAAAATATACAACGCTGGCGCGTACGAAGTATTTGAAGCGTTGTCGGAAAATGTAACTTTGTTCGGTTTGGATTTACAAAGGAACGAAATCACGGATGAAAGCGCAGAATCGCTCGAAAGGGCCATGACTGAAAACACGGTCTGCGAAGAGTGCGACGTGAGATCAAACATGTTTTCCGAAAGCACAGTCAAAGAGCTAAACGAAATGTTTCAAGACCGAATCAACGCGAGATGGCAGCTGGAACCGCCAAAGAAAAGAACGATTCAGCGAGAGACGTATTATAGTAGGAAAGAGAAAGAGAAACGGTAGATACAAGAACACGTGTAGTAATATTAGTAGTAGTAGTTGTAAAGTAGAATACTAGAATACATAATCACTGCGTGGGCTTCTTCTTCGCGCTTGCCAGAAACTCTCGCAAATCTGCAAATTCGCCAGAAAACTTAATCGAAGGAAACTCAATCAACTTCGCTCGAATCAATCCTGGTATGCTCAGTCTAGTGAACAACTCCTGCGCATCCGTGCAATCTAAACACATGGCCAACCCACATCCGATGACGCGCTTAAACCGTCGACCGCGGTATTGTTCGTCGTCGTCCTTCGACACCGCCAATGCGTCTCGAATAGTGAACGCGATGTTGCTCTTCAACAACTGCTTCCGCGTTCGATCGCCGCCGAGCGCAATTAACGTCCACAAACACTTCAGTCCATCTGAAACGACGTCGAAATCTTCCATTCGTGCCTCGACGGCGCGCAAAACGAGCAAGGGCAAAATGCGAAACCGTTCGGTTTGTACGAAATGTTTCGCCGTTACGGAGGAGAAAAAATCGTCGGCGCCATTCTCCTCTCCTCCTCCGCCACCGCTGGCGAATTGTCGAATCAGCGCGAACGATGCTCTCGCACACGATGAGGAAGTTTCTCCGTATTTCCGCAAGCATTCCGTGGCGGCGCGTAACCCGCCGTTGTGTAAGATAAAAAACGAAGAAGATGCAGATTCGGCGAGTTTCGTCAGCGCGACAATCGCGCGAAAACTGAACGCCATCTTATCTCTTCGAATGTAATATTCCTTCCGCAAAACTTCTGGATCCTTTTTCATGACAATTTCGGACGTCAGTGACGACAAATTCTTACCCGATTTTGCCAAATCATGTTTGTCTTTTCGGATGGGTGAGTTGAGCATTTGGTTCGCGCGCGTGTTCATCTTGGCTTCCTTCGCTCTACGTTTCGCGCTTAAATCTTCCGAGTTATCGTCGTCGTCTTCTTCGTCATAATCTGAATCGTCTTCATCCATATCTGTCGATTCGAACGAAACTTCTTCTTCTTCTTCTTTCTTTCCTAAATCCAAGGGATTGTCTTCTATGTTCATCATCATTCGTCGTTCTTCTTTTTCATCAAGCTCTTGCCGCGACGGTGGATCCGTGGCGCACGCGCACAAAACGCGCACCGCTCTTGCTCTTGCCGCGTACAACTCTTCGGAAGTCAAACGTAAATTCGATGAATCGTATTTGGCGTAATCAAACTCATCACCTAATTCGAACGAACTCCGTTCATCGTCGTCGTCGTCGTCGTTATCTTCTGTCGTCTCGTCGTCGATTAATCTCGAGGCTGCCAGCTGTCGCCGTCGTCTCGCCGCTCTATCTTCCTCAGATTCCTCCTCCTCCTCCTCAGCTTCTTCCTCTTCAAACTTCTCTTCCTCCTCGTCTCTTTTGAGCATCAACGTCTCTTCGTTATACACAGCGCGTAACGCTTCCCTTTCCTCCAACCAATCTAAACACTCGTATAAATCCGTCGATTGCAACTCCTCCATGGCCCGTTCGCAATCGTCCAACGCGTAGCCTTGCATGCACAACTGCGCCAAAACGATCGTCCTCGTCTCGTGCGCTCTGTCGAGTTTAATAGGATATTCCATCGCGACGGGTAAAATTGAAACGAGCGTAGTATTCCTATTATTGCGCTTGTTGCCGTCGCTCGACGTCGTCCCGCCTCCCTCTTCTCTTCGTCTTCGCTCTCCTTCGTATCCTCCCTCTTCCTCTTCCCCTCTTCTCGCTCCGCTAACAAAAGCCGCCGCTTCGTACCTCTCCTTCCCGATCTCGTTCTGTAACATCCTATACGCGTTCGACAGTTTCTTCACCCGTTCTTTCGCCACTCTGAGCTGCTCCCGGTCTCGCCTGAGCGCGTCTTCAATCATCAACTCCGTCGCTAAATCTGGATCTCGCCTCAAATCCATCAGTTGCGTTCGTAACGTTTGACACTCTTTCTCGGTTATCTTTAAAGCGGTCACCGCGTTTTGCATCGCCGCTTTCGCTTGTAACGTCAACATGTGGTTGGCTCTCGTTTTCGCCTTGAGCGCGTTCTGCGCGGCTTGCATCGCGAAATCAAACTCCGTCTTCGTCACGTACGACGCGTTCTCATTTGTAGTGCTCTTACTCTTACTATTCGTGTCGCTAAAAATAACGTTCACGGAATTCGCGAGCACTTCCAACGCGTCTTCGTTCTCGTTGTTCGTGTGCTGCACGCTCGTCCCTCCAACCGAGGACACCGAGGAGGATCTCCCCCAATCGGACAACGTTTTGGTCGTCCTGTCCTCGTCTTCGATGAAACGCAACGCGTTATTTTTCCGTTCCCACAGAGTCACATTTTTGTTGCTCTTTTTGTGTTCCCGTCGCTTCTCTTCTTTACGCGTCGTCATCAAAAGTGGTTTATGTGTGTTGTTGCGTGTGAAATGGCAGACGTTTTGTTTGGTGTTGAAACGCAGCATTTTCCAAACCCTAAACCAAAAACCCTAAACGCCTTTTTGCTTCATTTAAAGGCTTTCTCTCCTTTACGAAAGAAGAAGTCTCTCTCACACGCTCTCTCTCTCTCTCTCCTTACGAAGAACGAGAGAAAAAAGCGTTTTTTTCATCGTCGAGAGTTGTCGTCGCCGAGAAAGCAATATTAAGAAGTTTAAGAGAGCAAAGAGAGAGATTTGGAATTGGAAATTACCCGCGCGCGGAAACATCTCCGTGAGAGCAAAAGCTCTTGAAGAAGAAGAGAAACGAGGAGGATGTCGAGAGGAAACGAACAACAACAACAACACGAAGACCACCGATCAATGTTGACGAGAATACAAAGGGAGGAAGGAAAAGGAAACCAAGTATGCGCGGACTGCCCGACCGGGAACCCGGACTGGGCCTCCGTGTCCAACGGATTGTGGCTCTGCTTGGGGTGTTCAGGCATACACAGGAGCTTAGGCGTGCACGTGTCGTTCGTGCGGTCGATCACGATGGACAGTTGGAACGCGAAACAGGTATCTCTGATGAAACACGGGGGGAACGAAAACATGAACGCGTATTTGCGGAAGAAAGGGAACATAGGGAAACACACGCCGGCGAGAGAGAAGTACAATTCGAAATGGGCGGAGAAGTATCGCGAGAAGTTGAAGGAGAAAGCGGAAGGGAGAGGCGGCGGCCTCGACGGGGAAGAGAAAAAGAAGAAGAAGAGTAAGAAGAAGAAGAGTAAGGAGAAGAAGAAGAAGAAGAAGAGCGAAGAGAGCAGCAGCGGCGAAAGCGAAAGCGAGAGCGAGAGCGGATCGGAGTCGGAGTCGGAATCGGAATCGGAAGAAGAGGAAAACGTGATGTTTCCGAGCGCGTACGGGAACTCGAATTTTACCAAGAAGAAGACGAAGACGAAGACGAAAGAGAAGAAGAAAGTGGTGAAGATGGAGTTGCCAAAATATAACGCGCCGGTGGTGATGACGACGACGACGACGGCGACGACATCGGCGGTGAATTCTATGTTTGCAAACACGACGAGCAGCGGCAAGCCGAGTTTGCTGGCGACCGGTAGCGGCGGCGCGACGAAAAAGAAGAATCAACGCAAGAAGGATTACGACGAGGAGGAGGAAGAGGACGGGTGGAAACCGCCGCCGCCGCCAAAACCTCGAGGTTTTTGCGAAGGGAAGTTTTTAGGCGGCATATCCGCCGAAGAATGGGTGAAACATTTGAAAACTACCCCGGACGTGCAGGATCGGACGTACCATTTAAAAAATATGACCGCGGAGGAACGCGCCGTGGTGGTCGCGGCTATGAGTGGTGGCGGGATGGGCGCCGCGATGGCCGCGCACGTGGATGTTGTGAAAAAAAAGAAGCAATCGTCAGCAACGTTGGCAACGTTTGATCCGTTTGCAAAACCAGACGACGAAAAGGCGTTGAGTAGTAGCGATGACGACGAGGAGAGTAGCGACGAGGACGAATCAGAGGACGCGAGCAGCGACAGCGACGGGGGCGGAGGTAGTAGCAGTAGCGGCGGAAATAGTAGTAGCGTAGAGGATATCGAAAACAGTTCGGACGAAGACGACGACGAGTTTGCCTCGAGACGTTTGAGCAAGAAGATTGGCAAGGGCGATGACGACGACGAGGAGGATGAAGAAATCGGATGGAAAATCTCCGCGGATACCGTAGAAAAGAACAAATCGATTAAACACAAGAAAGCAATCAAGGAAGTGAAAGCGCCGATAGAACCTAAGAAAAAGGAGAAGAAGAAAGAAAAGAAAGAGAAGAAAGAGAAGAAAGAGAAGAAAGAGAAGAAGAAGAAAACGACCGAGAAATCCTTAGAGGAGGAGCTGGAAGAACGCATGCGTAAAGCGGCGGAATCGGCGAGGGCGGAAGCGCAAGCCAGAATCGCCATGAACAACGGGTTTCAAGACACGGCGTCGGTGTACGCGGCGCCGACGAGTGTAAAGAAAGGGAAAAAGTCATCAACTGTGCAACCAGATTATAACGAACTTTTCCCGTCTGGAGGTGGTGGCGGCGGGGGTTACGGCAACGGCATGTCGAGCTCAAAACAATACGATGGGTTTGGCTCGCAACCGTACTATCCCGCGCCTGCGCAAGGCGTGAGTTTGAACACCGCCGTGGCGAAAGCGAACGAAGCCGCGAACAAAGCGAAAGGCTGGTTGAGCGGGAAACTCGCGGGTTGGAGCGATAGTTTGAACGGACAACAGGGCATTGATCAACGACCGGGTAGTGGTGCAACGAATACGACAAATAGCGCGAACCCGGGCCAATCGTTCCAGCACCACCCACCCGCGCCGAGCGGCTGGGGAGGCGGCCCCATCAATTCTGGACAACCATATTTGAGAAAGTATGGCAATCATCAAACGGACGATCGATTCTGGAACGACGTGGCGCCAGAAAAAGTCAAATCGAAAAAGAAGAAAAGTAAAAGCAAGAAAACCGAGGACGAATTCGCGAATAGCGTCAACGGGCTGGCCGACGCGTTCGGCGGCCAAGCGAACATCGACGATTGGTACGATTAGTACTTCACGCTGAATTTTGGTACCTTGAAGTACCTGCTACGTACAACATACACGCGTAAAAGTTAACACTACTTTTAATAATACTATTTTTTTTACAATATTTTCTTTAACCTTCTTAGTACCTAAAACTACCGCCGAAAGAATGAAAATGGTCTGCGCGGTGGCGGGTCCGACCGTATGTTATCCGGCATATCGCGAGGCGCGTTCCATGCCTTATTTATATTTCTATGTAACGTCTCGCTGCCTTCGTTCCCGGCTCTTCCCCGTCCGGCGAATATAATCGACGTCGAAGGGATAATCCCGTACAAGCCCGGAAACGAATCTAAAAATAACTGATCCCCGGGTCCTTCTAAAATATCCCACGCGTCGAGCAGCACGTGCAACAGAGCCGTCGCACCTAATTCCAAAGCCGCGTACGCCACGATCGATCCACCGATACGTTTCGCCCACCACAATCGAGAGCCTTTCCTCCAAAACGCCTCGAACCCGGACATTTGTCGAAATCGAACCCTCAAATCGCCCCGACTCCCTTGATTTTGACCGTTCGTCGTCGTCGCTTCAATCCCAGTGTTCACGTCCATCCTCGGCTTGGAGATGTAAAACCCTTCCCCAACGACCGTGTGCCACTTGTCTTTCCCTCTTTCCACCGCGCCTTTGTTCACCTTTAATTGTATCTCTCTGCCGTTCAAGCCTTTGATTATTTTCACCGCGCCTTCCTCGCACTCTTTCCTCGTCAATCGAATCAAGGCTACCACATCGTCTCGTTTATTCTCGCTCCTCGAAAAAATCTCGTGCGGTTTCTCCCGAATGACAACCGCGACGCGTTGCATTTGACTTCCGTCGCTTCGACAGTACATCGTATCGCCGTCTCGCGCGTTTCTCGGAACGACCACGCGCACTCGCGCGACGGACGGCACCACTCTCTTCCGTATAAAATCCGCCTTAAAAACCGGAACAGATTCTACGTATACTTTATTCCCTTCGAATATATCTTCTAAAGTCACTCGAACGACTCTCACCACGCACTCCGCGATGCCGACTCTCGCGCAAAACAGCCTTCGCTCCAAATCTTGCGAGGAAAATTGGTCCTCGTCGTCGCCGAATACGTCGTCTCCATCATCCTCCTCCTCGTCCGAATACAAGTTCCTCCCGGACATCAAACCTTCCCCACACATTCCTCGCATTCTCTCGTCGTATTTCTCTCTCTCCGAAGGGTCGGATAAGCACGTGTACGCGACTGAAATCTTCTTGAACAGTTCCGTTTTCTCTTCCTTTTTCCCTTTCTGTGCGGCGTTCGCTTCGTCTCCGTCGTCGTCTTTGACTTTGTCCGGGTGATACTGAATCGCGAGTTTGTGGTACGCTTTTCTGATTTCCGTTTGCGTCGCGACAGGCGAGACGTTCAAGACGTCGTAGTAGGTTTTTTTCTTCATTTTCGAAGAGGAGTGAGTCCTTCTTCTCGAACGCGAGTCCGTCGTTTCCCTCTTTCGCGTAAGTGACGGATTCCTCACTTGTTGTATTCGTTCATAAGGACGAAGGAAAAGCACACGCAAAAAGATGGCCACAAACACCTTTGAGAATACCACGAATGCGACGCATAATCACCATCACAAAAGAAAAGTCGGCTACCGACGCTCGTCCAAGTTCGCTTTGGACGACTTATTCCTCGATTCCGATTCCGACGACAAAGATGATTCTTCGCCTCCGAGTCGAGAACAAATCGCCGCCGCATCGGCCGGTCTCGACTTCGAACGCGTCTCGTTCCTCGAAAAGAAAGACTTCGACACGCAACTCAGAGACGGAGGGAACAGCGAGGCGCATTATTTAGGCGTGAGGAATAAGATATGCGCCATGTGGCGGAGAGATGTTCGGAGGCGATTGGACGTGACGGAAGTGATCGAAGAGGTGAGAAATTACGAGGAGAAGATGATTCGAGACGTGTTCGATTGGCTGGAACGGAACGGTGGAGTGAACTACGGAGTTTTCACGAAAGAAAAAAAGGAGGAGGAAAAAGAGGAGGAAAAGGAGGACGTGGAGGGAGAAGCCGTGGTCGGATCCAACGCCTCTGCGATCGAAATCATCGACGACGCGACCGTAACGAAAGAGTTGATTCGATTGCTGAAAACGTGCGACATGAACGTGATGACGGAGAAGATGATTCGGAAGAAACTTGGGTCGGAGGAGTGTTTGAATACGGATTTGAGCGAGAAGAAAGGGTTGATTAAGGAGGTGGTGACGAAGTATTTAACGGAAGGCGCGGAGGCGTTTGACGGGTTGTTCGAGGAAGAAGGGAAATCGAAGGAGAAGAAAGACGACGACGACGAAGTAGACGACGGCGGGGATGAGATTACTTTCAAGTGGAGGTCACCGCCGGCAGTCGAAGAGGGGAAAATACATCCAAACATACGGGAGAGAGATGTGGATACGTCGAAACCGGTTATAATCATCGGCGCCGGACCGTCCGGTTTAGCGTGCGCGAACCAGTTGAAATCGAGAAACGTCCCGGTGATTGTTTTAGAGGCGAGAGATCGCGTCGGTGGGCGAGTGTGGACAGAAAGAGAGACGTTTTCCGCGCCGGTGGATTTTGGCGCCTCCATCGTGACCGGTACGGAACCGAACCCGAAAGCGAGAACGGGTATGCCGTGGTTAGGTATTCGCGCGGATCCTTCCGCCGAGGTCAGCTCGCAAATCGATTTGAAACTCGTCGAGTTACGTCCAGGGTGTCCTTTATACGACGGCAAAGACGGGAGTTTAGTCGCCGGCGAAAAAGACGCGAGAATTGAAAAGTTGAGAGACTTGTTGATGGACGAAGCGAGAGAGACGGTGGAGGCGCGAGGCGAAGACGCCACCGCGGATCTCGGGTTGGGCGAAATAATTGAAGACCTGACCAAAGTCCATTTCGAGCGCGAGTATTTAGAAGATACACTGAGAAAGAAACAACAGGAACAAGAAGAAAGAGGAGAAGACGATGACAACGACAACAACAACAAAAACGACGACGACGACGACGACATGAACGACGAGAAGAAACAACAAAAGTTGGAGAAAATCAAGCAGTTTTCCAAAGACGATAAACGATTGCTCGATTGGCACTGGGCGAATTTAGAATACGGATGTTCTGCGAAACTCGGGGACGTGTCGCTACCGCACTGGAACCAAGACGAAATGTACGGCGGGTTTGGCGGGCCGCATTGCATGGTGCGAAACGGCTACGGCCAAATCACCGACGCGTTGGCGAGAGAAATTGAAAAAATAAGTGCAATTAAACTCAACGCGATCGTCAAGAAGGTGACCGTCACGAGCACGAAAAACCCATTCGATGGCGTCAACGTGGAGTGCGCCGATGGTACCATCTACGAAGGCTCCGCGGTGGTGTGCACGGTACCTCTGGGGTGTCTAAAAAACGACGACGTCGAGTTCGTTCCTGAATTATCCACCGCGAAACGAAATGCCGTCCATAGATTAGGTTTTGGAAATTTGAACAAGCTGGTCATCGAGTTCGAAGATCAGTTTTGGTCGGACGATCGCGATTATTTCGGTGTCGCCGTAGACAGCGACGACGAGTCGAAAATGAACAACCGCGCGCGATGTTTCATGTTCTGGAACTTGAAACCAGTTTGTGGCGAAAACATGTTGATCGCGTTAGTCGCAGGCTCGAACGCGGAAGATACCGAGAACAACGTCACGGAAGAGTCGCAACAAGAACTCGTGAATTTAGCCGTGGAACAGTTGGCGAAAGTGCACTTCAACGGCGACCAATCGAAAATCAAAGTGAAAACGGCTAAAGCAACCGCGTGGGGTAAAGATCCATTTGCGCGAGGCTCGTACTCGTACGTAAAGAAAAGCTCTCGAGGCGCCGCGGATTACGACGAATTAGGTCGTCCAGAATTGAAAGGACGCTTATTCTTTGCCGGCGAACACACGTGTAAAGAACATCCAGATACAGTTGGCGGTGCCATGCTCACCGGATGGCGAGCGGCGAGACAAGTTTTGCGTAAACTCTCCGGCGAGGAAGGTAAAATCTTCGACGAAGTCTTCGATCTCGAAGAGATGCGAAAGAAAGCGGAGGAAGAAGCTCGACAGGCGGCGTTAATGGAAGACTCCGATTACGACAGCGAGCTGGAAGGTGAAGACTTTGAAAAGATGAAGGCGGCTATTGAGCGCAAACGCGAGGCGGAAGAGCGAGCGAGGAACCAAGTCGTCGACGCGGACGCGTTGGCCGGGAGAGACGAAGCGAAATCGGTGTATAAAATTTCCATGACGGTAGATTCATCCGCGAAGACGAACTCTATTGGACTCGCTTTGGCAGAAATTATGGTTGAAAATGAAAACCACTACGCGTTGAAAACGGGCGCCGGAAAACGCGCGTTGATGCACGCCGTGTTATCACTCACCAATGCCGAAAAAGAAAAGTGGGCGTATGGAAAACACAACGGATTAGCGACGTTTAACGAGTGGTTGAGTAAATTTGCCAAGCGCGCGCGACGAGATGGCGACGAGGAAGACGCGATGACCGCGTTGAAAGTCATCCGATCGATTCCGTTTCATTTCAAGTTGATGAAGAAATCGGGCGTGCCATTAACCATCAAAGACTACTTCCAATCACACGAAAACGCGGGATTAAAGCAAACGTCTAAAATGATCACTCGAGAGTGGATGCGTTTGTTAGCGCTCGGTGGCGATAAGACGCGCATGTCCGTCGGCGGTGCCATCTCGCCGTACGGAAACGTGTTAGCGCCAAAGCAAAACAACAACATAACGACAACGCTTTTGAATTCGATTAAAAACAACGGCATGAACACCATCGCGAGCGAAGTTGCGAAAGAAACCACGAATATCGCCAACGCGCTTTCCGACAAAGAGCTTCTCGTCTTGCACGAAAAGCAACGCAAAGAGGCGAAAGAAGCCGCCGAACGAAAACTTCGTGACCAGCGCGAAGCGGTCGTCAAAGCCGCATCGGATCTTCCCGAAGGCCAAGCTGCGCTCGCAGCGCGACAAGCCGCGGAGCAAGCTAAATTAGACGCCGAACGTGCGATTCAAGCCGCCAAGGAAGCAGCGCAGACCGCCATGGATCATCATAACAACGACACGGATTCCGACGAAGATCAAGTCATGAACATGAACATTTCCTCCTTTGAAGATTTTCAAAACGCCGCGAATTTGAAACGAGAGAAAAAGAGAGCGAAAGCGAAGGCGAAAGCGGCGAAACGGGCGAGAGAAGACGCCGAGGACGCCGCCGCTTTGGGCGAAGACGACGACGACGATCTTTTGAACGCGAAGAAGAGCAAAGCCAATTCCGCCGACGCCGACACGCTCACCGAAGAAGCTTACGAAGAACGCGTGACCAAACAAGTCACCAAATACGTCTTCGAGCAACTCAGACTCAAACGAGACCGGAACATTCTCACGAAGAAACAGTGTAAAAAGTACGAGGAAAAAATCGTTCGCACGGTCATCGACCACGCGAAATCGGAGTCGTCCGCGAAACTCGACCCGCTCGTCGCTTTCATGACCAGTCAACGCAAAGAGAAGATTAAAAGTCTCGTGAACAAATACGCCGTCGTCGGACAGAAAGAAAATGAAACCAAGAAGAATACTAAGAAAGAATAAGACTGATAGAGAAAGAAAGAGAGAAAGAAAGACTCGTACTATTAACCTGTAGTATCCATAAAACCGCACGATGTACCCATGACATATTCGTTCTCGCGTTAAACCCCTTCCACACCCCTACGTACAAGTACTAAATATCGCTCTTTCATCATCACAAAAACAACTCAAAGTAAAGCTTGACCTGAGAATGTCACACACATCACAGGAAGGAGAACGAGGAGGATTCAGCGGTGCCGTGAAACTCTCGTCCTCGTCTTTGAACGATTACATCGCGCCTTCTCAGGCGTGCATCATTCCTCTCTCATCCGATGGTAATACACTCCTCGTAAACGACGGGTTACACGACGCCGGAGAAGGGGACGGCGGGGAAATCCTTCTCCGCGCAAAACGAGGAGCGGAAAACAAAAAACGATTCGAACCCGCGAAGGAAGACTTCAGCAAAGATGGGAATTCGATGATGGTAAAAGTGTCCTTATCCGATTGTCTCGCGTGCTCTGGGTGCGTCACCAGCGCGGAAACGGTCTTGATGGAACAGCAATCGGTGGAGGAATTTTTAGGCCAAAATTTCTCCTCAGAAGGAAACATCCAACCAGTAGGAGGGACCCGTGATGGAGGAGGAGGAAGAGGACGACGACGAAGAAGATTGGTAGTAACACTCTCTCCGCAATCCACGGCGTCGTTGGCGGTGAAATATAGCGTGAAATACGAAGAGATGTTGGAGAAAATGTGCGGGTTTTTTAAGACGCATTTTAACGCGCGGGCGGTGTGTAGCAGTACCGAGGCGCGAGCGGCGTCGCGGGCGAGATACGCGAAGGAGTTTACGGAGAGGAAGAGTAAGTCGTCGGGGTTGTTGCCGATGATTGCGTCGGCGTGTCCTGGGTGGGTGTGTTACGCGGAGAAGACTGAAAACGCTTTGCGAGATGTGAATCTTTTGGCGAAAGCGAAGAGTCCGCAGGCGATTGCCGGGACTTTCGCGAAGAAGGGAAGAAGGGCTGCTTTCTCGGAGGATACAGAGGAGGAGGAGGAGGAGGAGGAGGCTTATCACGTGTCGGTGATGCCGTGCTTTGATAAAAAGTTGGAAGCGAGTCGAAGGGAATTTAAGACGAAAAGAGAAGGCGATGTACTTGGACAAGGAAAAGATGATGATGTTGACGGCGTCAACGAGACGGATTGCGTGTTGACGACGACGGAGGTTGTGGAGTTGTTGGAGAAGAAGTGTAACATCGTGGACGAGGCGGGCGTGAGGAGTTTGCCGAGCGCGAAGATTGATTCGATGTTTGCGTCGTGGTTTAGAACGGAGGATATGATGGACGTCGAAGAAGACGAACAAGAAGATGCACTTCTGCCACCAGCCTTTGCGGCAACCTCCGGCGCGTACCTCGAATACGTCTTTCGCAAAGCGGCGAGGGATCTCTACGGCGTCGATCTGCGAGGCAAAGATTTAGAGTATAAGACGCTGACGAACGCGGACATGCGCGAAGTGGAATTGAAAATCGAGGGCGAAGTGAAACTAAAATTTCTCTTAGCGTACGGGTTTCGAAACGTCCAAAACGTCACCAGGGCTTTGAAAAGAGAACCGAACAAGTGGGATTTCGTGGAGATGATGGCGTGTCCGAGCGGATGCGCCAACGGCGGCGGGCAAGTGCCTCCAAAGCAGTCGTATTTGAACGCCAAGTTGTTGAAACGGGTAGAAGAGGCGTACATGGAAGGCGAAATTGAGAGCGAGCGCAGAAATCTACACTCAGCGGCGGTGAAGAGTCTGATTACGTCCGCGGAAGAAAACGGCGACACTTTATCAGCGTACGATACGACTTACAACGCGTTGGTGGCGTCCAATGATATGAAGAAAAAAGTCACGATTGCAAACGTGGATAATTGGTAGAGAGACGATAGATTAGCTCTCATAGATTCAAATGTAGTTACCATATAGTACTAGGAGGGACGTAGAAGTAATTGAAAAATAAAGTAAAGTCGTTTCATAACACATACCGTACTAAAGCGCGTTGTCTAATTTATCCTCCTCGCTCGACGCATCGTTCCTTCCTCCTTTCACTTTTTCTATAATCATAGGCACAAGTTTTCTTGAAGCAAACACCGCGAAAACGCTGCCAAAACCTACGATCCATCCAATCCACCATCTGTCGTCTAACAAAACCACCGCCACGGAAACGATCATTTGCACTATTTGCATCGGACCGCCAAACTTTAAAAAGTTTGCAAACACGTACCCGCCAGGGCCGTACACCATCAAGTTCGTCTGGTATCCAAACGGCGACATGAACGATGCCGACGCGGCGAGCATTAATAGAAAACTCATTTGTGCGTTTGGGATGCCTTGCTGTTCGGCAGACTCAGCGGCGATGGGATACATCAACGCCGCAGCGGCGTTGTTACCGACAATGTTACACAGAACAACCGTGGCGAGGTATACGGCGACTAAAATACCGGGTTTGCCGGTGCCCAAAGCGTTGCCGGCGGCGACTAAATTTTGCGCGATGGCAGTGGCGACGCCGGATTGTTCCATAGCCGCAGATATACCAAAAGCGGCTGCAATGGTAACGATGACTTCCCATTTCACCGCAGCCCTCGCGGCTTCTTGCGTCAAACATCCAGTCGCTAACATGACGCCAGAAGCTAACAACGCGGCGACGAACAAATCGAGCGCGCCGGCGACAAAGACGGCAATCATGACAACCGCGGTACCCAGAGATGGCAATAACTTGTCAAACTGCGGCGGTGCAGAGTCTTCAATCTCAGAAACTAATGCAAATGCAGCGTCGCGTTTATGGTTCGATAAAAACGACGTCGAAGTGTCCAACAACAAAACGTCTCCGGCTTGTAAAACGATGTCGCCGATACGCGCTTGAATTCTACCGCCAGATCGCTGCACGGCGATGATCACCGCATCGTATCTGGTTCGGAAATGCGCGTCTCTGACTGACTGTCCTTCCAAAATCGAGTGTTGCGAGACGACAGCTTGCACGAGTCGTCGATCGGTTTTACGAATGGACAATTTCGCGACTTGGTCGTCTTGCGGCACCATGCCCGGGATGCGTCGAAGCGTTTGCATGCCGCTCATGTCCCCGGCAAACCACAAAACGTCTTCGCCGCGCAAAACGGTTTCAGGATCGACAGTTTTCGTGACACCTTTCGCCCCACCTTCTTGCATAGCCGTGAGAAACAGACCCGGTGTGTTGACCAAATCAACGCCTCTAATGGTTTTCCCGTCTAAAGCGCCTCCGGCGACCACGCGCATGGGAATCGCAAACTCGCTAAAATTCAAATCCTGCGCATCCGCCAATAAAACTTCCAAGTCGTCCCCGCAGGTAAACTCCGACGTGTTTTCAAATCCCTCCACGTCACTCAAGTTGGTGAAGCTCGTGTCTAAATTACTCTTCGACTGCGATCTGCTTGGCGGTTTCATATCGCTTCCGCTCAAATCGCCCTTTGACGCGCTTCGGAAAATACCACCCGGCGAAGAATTGCTCTGCGCCAATCGACTCTTTTTCGTTTCTTGTTGAACTTTTTCGCGTTCTACTTTCGCCTCCTCTCGTTCTCTCTTTTGTTCCAACAGCGGCGAATCTTCCGCCGCGTGTAAAACCAGAACGTCGTTGTGTTGAAAGATAATTTTGCCTAACCTGTTTTCAGCTACATTCGAGGACGTGCTCGTGCTTCCGGCTCTTTGCACCGCCATGATGGACGCTTTGTATTTCCTTCGAAACAGCACTTCTCGAGGGGACATGTCGATTAATGTCGATTTCGCCCCTATCCTCGCCCGCAGAACGAAATGCTTTTTTACCGCCAGCGATTGTTGTCGGTTATCGATGTATTCGTGCGACTGTTTTCGCAACATAGATTGTTCGTCATCACCGTTCGCCGCGCTATTGCTGTTGTTGTTATTGTTGTTCTCGTTACCGTCGTCGGTAAACTTCCGCAACAACTTTTCGTAATTATGCACGTCCACGGACGCTCTTCGTTGCAGTTCCGTTTCGCGTTTACGATGCTCGTACCCTAGACCGACGATGGACGAATCGTCTTGGAACCTAGGCGAGCCTCCTTGCTGCGACGTCGGCGTGTTCACTCTGCTCGAGTCCTTTTTCGCGCCGCCGCCTTTCGCGAAGCCTTTATTACCACCATCACTGCTACTACTAAACGGATCCCCCGGGCCGGCCCATTTCGGACTCGGATCTAAACTATTTCCTTGACTCCCTCCGATCGATACGCTTTCCGGAAACGCGCCTCCAACCATCTTCTCCTCCACGTCGTGCGTCAGCGGCACCAACCCGTGCTCTTCGCACACTTCGCCGATTTTATCCACTAATCCGGTAAAAATCAGAACGTCGCCAGCTTCCAAGAGAAACTCCGGTTGCACCGCGCGCATCACCACGTCGCCTCTCTGCACGCTCACTAAATACAAACCGTTCAATCCTCTCAAAATAGCCACGGGTGAATCCACCACCGGACTTCCTCTCGGTACCACCGCACCAACCGTTAAATCTTCTGAATCGTTCATATCTCCGTTGCCGTTCCCAGAATCTTCTTTATTCTCTTTCTTCCCGCCCGGTAATAAAAATGGACTCGCCACGAGCATGTAACACAATCCGCTCAACAACACCGGCACTCCGTATTTACTCAACTCGAACAATCCAATCGCTTTTTCCTCCGGATATCGTTCTTTTCTCATCCCGTCGACGACTAAATTCGTGCTCGTTCCTATTAAAGTGCACGTCCCACCTAAGATTGATGAAAACGAGAGTGGGATGAAGAGCTGCGCCGGCGAAATCTTACACTTTCGGCACCATTTTTGGACGATTGGAATCATAATCGCCACCACCGGGGTGTTGTTCAAGAACGCGGAAACGATGGCAATGGGCATCATCAACCTCAATTGCGCGTCTGCGACTGACTTAGGCGTCCCTAACAGCTTCCCCATGTAATAATCCAACGCGCCGGTGTTTGATATCCCACTCGCGACGACGAATAAACACGCCACGGTGAGTAAACCTTTGTTGGAGAATCCTTTCAAGCCGCTCTCGATGGGGACGATGCCGGCGGCGAGCTCTAAAGCGAGCGCGCCGAGCATGAGTACATCCGGACCGGCGACGTTTTTAAGAAGCAAAACGAACATGAGGAAGACGACGGAGACGCAATACCATCCCTCCCAGGTGGCGGAACCGTGGTCGGTCATTTTTACGGCAAAACGTGAATAAATATGACGAGTGCGTTATCCCTTTTTCTTTCCCAAGAGAAGGGTGTTAAACTAAAAATGTAGAACGAGAAGTAGAATACAACGACGCGTAATTAAAGATTTTTCCTCCGGATGGCGGAAACTTTCATCCTCACCGGACTCTCCGGCCGCAACGTGATTCCAGCGGCGTCTTTAGGAAACCCGCCGCCTTTCGTACCGGGTGAGTTGTTGTTGTTGTTGTTGTTGTTGTTGTTCGTATCAATATCGTCGGGTAAATCAAACCGTCTCTTTTCGCAGGAACACGCGAGGAGAATGATCGCTTCTAACATGGCGAATTGCGCGCCGATGCACGCGCGCGGGCCCGCGCCGAACGGGAAGTAGGTGTTTTTGTACCCCATGCCTCGTAAAGCGGTTCGAGCGTACGGTTGGTTCGTTTCCGGGTCGAGGGCGAGCCATCGGTTCGGGTCGAACTCGTTCGGTTTACTCCAGTATTGACCGTCGCGGTGAGCGAGGTACGGACTGACGAGGATTGTAGAGCCTCGCGGGATGTCGTATTTGTTATTCTCGTCCAAGTGCACGTCCGAGATGGAGTTTGAGCGACCGACTATGTACGCCGGCGGTTTCAGACGCATGGTTTCTAAAATGATCGCCTCGGTGAACGGTAAGTCTTTGATGGATTCAAACGTCAACTCGGTTTGCGCGATAATTGTTTCCGAGTCTGGTTCTTTGCAGTTATCGTCGTCGTCGATGACTTCTTCCGCGATCGTGCATTCTTCTTGTTCTTTTTCTAAGGGGCTTTTCTTCAACCTTTTGGAGGCTAAAATGCGCGCTTCCGTCGCTTCTTTCGCGATGCGTTCGCCAAAACTTTCGTCTTTGGCGACAAACGCCACCGCCCACGATAACACGATCGCGGAGGTTTCTTGACCGGCAACGATTAAGGTCATCACTTCGTCGCGAAGTTGTTTCCTGGACATTTTCTTTCTGTTAGTATTGGTGACGGCGTCTTCGTCGTCGTTGTTAGAGGAGCTCGCCATCGCTCCTTTCAACACTCGATCTTCCTCGTCTTCGACTAAATCGTCCAACGACGCCGATAATAATCGGTCTAGTAAATCCATCTCTTGCGTCGCACAAGCTATGAAACACGGCTCCTCCATCTCTGCTAGTCGTTTATCGATGATTGCGTAGACGGCGTTATCGAGCCGATCCACCGCGTCGTTGAACGAGATATTCGAGGGTAGAGGAAACCATTCCGGTAAAATCATCTCAATCCCGCTGCTTCTCTTTGCGAAATACTCGAACGCGACTCGAATTGAATCCACAATTTCCTTCCCTTTCGTTCCGACCGCATCTTCTCCAAATAACGTCCTGCAGACTACTTGTAACGTCACCTCGTTAAAATCCTCGTAAATATCCCTCTCTCCGTTTGTTCGCCATCGCGTGCGAATGGTTTCCTCGATGCACTCATTCATCGCTTTCGCGTACGTTTCCACCGCGGCTTTTCGAAACGCCGGATTCGATAATCTCCTCTGCGATCTCCACACGTCCCCATCCGTCACTAACAAACCATCTCCGGCCAATCGACTGGACGGGAAAAACGCCGTTCCTTTCTTCGTAAAGCTCGCCTCGTCGTCGATTAAAACCTGTTTCGCCACGCTCGGTTTGGAGACTAAAATCACGTTTTCCCCAGCCAACCGCAAGCCAGCGACGGGACCGTACCTGCTCTTCACTTTCTCTATAAACTTCAGCGGATTTTGTCCCATCTCGAAAGCGCTATCGAAATCCGGCCCGGGCGGATATTTACTCGAAGGTTTCTCAGTCGAGGTGACTTTTTGGACGAAATCGAGACCAGAGGTGATTGCATCCACGGTCAACGCGAACGACGTCGACGCGGCGCCGAATAACAGCTCTGGCAGTTCTAAATCTTTTGACGCGTTTTTGTTGCCGTTCGAATTATTACTGTTATTGTTCGTCGAGGCAGTCGTTTTACTCCGCGGTCGTCGTTTGCCTTTTCTCTCCCCAACTGTTACCGCTGTTTTCTTGTCGCGACCACGAGAAGAAGAAGAAGAAGGTGGTCTTCTTCCGGTATCTTCCACTTTCACCGCGAGACAAAGAAAACGAGATCCTCCTCCCGAAACGAACGTCATCGAACGCGTCGTCGTCGTCTTCGCCGAGAAGCAGCGGTACACGCACCAGAGCGCGCTTTTGCGCGTTAAAAAAGTGACGTCTCTTTTTCCCAAAAATCTTCAATTAAAACGCACGAACAACACATGGGTTTCTTCGGGTTCGGAAACAAATCTACTCCAACTGCGACCAAGCCGCCGCCGGCGACGACGACGACGACGATTCAGACGACTTCATCTTCGGGGGGGTGTCCGTGGAGAGACTGCTCGTGCGGGAGCGGGTGCAAGTGCGGGAGCGGGTGCAAGTGCGGGAAAATCAGAAAGTAGGAGAGAGCGCGAAGAAGGTCTGTCGTTGTGTCGTCGTTGGTGTTCGCCAGAGAGTCGTCGTTTCTTTTTATCATCTATCAAACGACGACGACCAATTTTCCAAGACGATGACGCCGATGGTGACGACCCCGAAAGGTAGTTTAACGCGTCGCCAGCGCGCGCGTCGCGTCATGCGCAGGGTTTGGCAGAAGATGTCCTTGCCCGTGTTCTTCGTCTTGTTTCTCTTTGGATTCCTCTATTACACGACGAGCACGATCGTGTTGTATGGCAGATTCGAGACGAGCGTGGACGGGACCATTCACCGGTCGATTTTGTTCGTCACCACGTCGTTAGCGCTGTGTTTATACGTAGCTTCGGTGATGTGCGAGGCTGGGAAAGTCCCGGACGGTTGGCAACCGGACATGGAAGATGCGAATAACTTTTGGGAGGTGAAGCGGAAAGGGAAAGGCTTGAAACGTTTTTGCCAAAAGTGCAACGCCTATAAGCCGCCGAGAGCGCATCACTGCAGAGTGTGCCAAAAATGCGTGCTGAGGATGGATCATCACTGCGTGTGGATTAATAATTGCGTCGGGCATAAAAATTATAAAGCGTTTTTCTTGTTTTTATTTTACGCGGTGTTGGCGGTTGGGCACTCGGCGATGATTTTGAGCTGGAACATGGTGGCGAGCGAAAGCGGTAGTGGTAAGAAGAAACTAGCGGCGAGTAATACGGCTGCTGCTGCTGCGGCGGCGACGACGACAGGGAGTAATAGTGATAGTAATGCGTGGGATTGGGACGCAATATGTGAAGTGACGGCGTTAATGGTTTCGTTTCCCTTATTGTTAGCGATCGGTTTGTTGTTTGCGTGGCACGTGTGGTTAACGTCGAAGAATTGCACGACGATTGAACACTACGAAGGCGTGCGTTCAAAACTGACGTTGACGCACCCAATTGGAGAGAATGGCGAAAGGACGACGACGACGATTAGTAGCGAAGGCGGCGATGGGAGCAATAAAGCAACTGGAACCAACGCGACCACCACGATTAAGAAAATAGAACATCCGTACAGTCTTGGATTGAGCGGAAATTTAAGAGAAGTTTTAGGCGCGAAGATGCGATACTGGCTTTTTCCAGGATGCAGCATCGACGGCGATGGGCTGAGTTTTGCAAACGCGTACGAGAATTCGGACAAGTGGAAACGCAAAGTCAATCAAGAGTTAGAGTTGTAAGTATTCATCACAGTTATTATTATCATTTATTGCTTCGCTCGCGCCGTGTTAGAGTGTTTCTCTCTGATGTCTTTTTAAAAATCTATTATTATTATTTCTAATTCTTCCATTTATTTAACGCGAACAATCACATCCGGAATATCTTTATCCTCATCCTTCTCGTCCACGGCTTGGACGGTTAACACGACGTATTCCTCTTCGCCATTCTTCCTCTTGATTGGTTCGAACGCTTCTTTACTAAGGCTAGCGCTACTATTCAACGTATCTCGAATCGCATCCACCACGGACATTTTCTCTCGCATAGCGCGTTTCTCTTTACTCATAAATTCCATGTACACGAGCGCAGCGCCGACGCCAACGGACGCTGGTTCCAAACCAACCTGTTCGCGGAAGGTTTGTAAGAAATCTCCGAGCGTGTTCTTTCCAGGAAGAAAACAGTCGATGTCGATAACAGACCAGATTGTCCATTGCAAATCCGGAAGATTTCGACTTCGATTCGTGGTTGTTTCTACAAACGCCGATGGACACTCGGAAGCGACAAAATCGTTCGTGACGACGTTGAAGAAAGAGTTTTGACTGCGACGCTCTTTTTCTTCATTCAACAAAATCTTCTTGATTTCTCTCGAAGCGATTTTTGCCGCCACGAATCCGGCGACTGGATTTTTCCGAGGCAGATCGAACAAAACGTCTCGATGCGTTTCGTACGTATACTTTGGAACGTCAATACGATACGTTCTCGCGCGAAGTAACGCGCACGTTTCCACGAATATCGCATGGTCCCATCGCGCTTTACCGTTTAAGCTTTCGAATCTTCGTAGACTATAATCCCACGTCGGCCTATCGTTGTGATAATTCAACTTGTACAAAGTTTGGGCGGCTAAGAGAAACTCGGTGTGCACTCGTTTCATTTCGGTCTTAAAGTTACTCACCGGTTCTGGAAACCTCTTTCCTTTCTCGTCGCCCCAAAACTTCCCGTCGTCTTTATCTCTCGGAAAACTCTCGCGAATGGCGTCTATTTTCGTCTGAAAGAGCTCGACGAATAATCGATTCGCGCGATTCGCCGAATCAGCCTCCACGAAACCTTCATCGTAAACTCTTTCACCTCCTTCTTCCTCTGCTCTTCTCAACTCCTCCTCGTAATGATCCTTTGCTTCCTTCACGAAAACCCTCTCAAATACGTGCCTTGACCACTCCACGCAGTGCGAAAACTGAAACGGGAAATTCTCCAACACGCACGACGGCGCCTTCTCTTTCTTCTTTAAACTACTCTCATCTAAATCTCTCGGCAAACACTCGTAACTCGTCGTGTTTTGTGTCGAATCTACCACAAAAACCGATCCTCGATCGTCTTCGATGCCGACGTCTACTAAAACGACTTTAAACTTCTTGCACAACCGATCGATTTTCGCCCGCGACTCGAACGACTCCAGCGCCGAAGCGACGACGACGCGTACTCGAGACTCGTTTTCATCGCCATCATCGATACTCCTACCATGACTTTTACGCGCTACAATCGCGCTCCAAACCTCGCTCTTCTCAAAATCCGCGTCTAAAACGTCCTCTTCCGTGATGAATTCGCTTTTTTCGTCTCCATTCTCCTCGTGGAACATTCTTCTCAAACATCTCGCCACCAACGCATCCCCTAGCACGTGCACTCTCTCTTTCACACCCTCACCCTCAAAATGCTCTTCCTCTTTCTCCTCGCAAAACCTTCCCACGAAACCATCCGCCTGCGCGTTATACTCGTCGAATTTCGATCGAATTACGCTCCTCTTTCTCTCCTCCTCGTCGTCCACATTTAGGTCCTCCTCCGTTTCTTTGTCTTCTTCTTCTTCTTTTCTCCGTCGTTTCGTCGCTCTTTCGTTGTCCGCAAAATCATCATCATCTTCATCGGAAGAAGAAAAGGAGGATAAGAGCAAACCAAACGCTCTCAGCTCGTCTTCGTGCGTGCACGGTTGCGCTCTCTTATCCGCTAAAACGACGACTTCGAGATCGATTTTTGAGGAAGAATCATCGGCCCCGTTGTTCTTCTCCTCGTCTGGCATCGTCATCATCTTTGCGAGTGCAAATCCCCTACTTTTGCGCCCCAAGAATGGCGCGATTTCCTCCACTGTTGCGAAGCGAGAAAACATCGAGAGATTCATCGTCAAAATGGTCGTCTCCACGCGCTCTTTTAGCGGGAAAACCAAAACACGAGGAGAACCTCTCTTAACCTTTTCTCAGTGCGTGTTCCTGATTTCATGCGTGAACGTACTCGGGAAACTCGCGGACGTTTTAATCTTAATCCTCGGCCAAATGCCCACGGTGTTGCTTCTCTTAAACGCGAACGACGTGAACTTAACCATCGCCTCGGCGGCCAACATGCCGTTCTACTCGTTCATTCTCATCGGGGTAGCGAGAAGAGTCATCGAGGATTGTTTATACTTCTTCAGCGGGAGATGGTACGGGAAAGATATCGTCGCGTATCTCACCAAAGAGAACAGACGGAGTAAGTGGTTGAAAGTGAGCAAAGCGAAAGTGCGCGAAAGCGAACGCTTGATGCGCCAATACGGAGTCGCCATTTTACTCGTCTTACCGGGAGCGTTGACGTGCTTCGCGTACGGAATGGCAAAAAGAGGCAGTCGGAGGCGAACGTTTTTGTTTTTAGATTCTTTAGGCGCGGCTCTGCGGGTGGTTTTGTTTCGAGTGGCGGGGAAAGGCGCGAAGAAGGCGCTCGGGTTGAGCGCGGTGCGATACCTCGCGGCGGTAGGGATGAAATATAAAGAGCTCGCGATGACAGTTGGCGGGACAGTTTTGGCAGTCATAGGGGCTGGAGTGTATTACTACTTTTACTATTAGAGGTTGATTTCTATATATACACATTATCTAATGCGTGAACTCGTCCGAGGAGGACGATTGCGAAACTTGGTCGTCGTCGTCCTCGGTTTTGTCGCTATCGCTATCACTACTACCGCTTCTAAACTCGCTCTGGAAATCGTGGCTGCTGTGACTCTTTTTCACGGCGTGCTTCGCACCACCTCGTCGTCCTCGGTTCCCGTGCGCGTTATTTGTCGTCGTCGCACCATTCGAAGAAGAGGAGGAAGAATACGAATCTCCGCCGGCGCCTCCCGCGTGGTGACTCAAATGCACGTCGTCCCCGTGTTCTTCCTGACAATTCAAACAAGCTCGCGCGCTTTCGTGACATTCAATGATACACGGATCCGCAAAGTGCAAAACACCGCTTTCTACTAACGATTTTACCGCTAACCACTCGTCGCCGTCTCTCTCCTCGTTCGCCGGTTCATCCACGGCGTTGTAGTAATGGTACTGCACGCCGTGGTGTCTTGAGACTTGAAAGCCGTACAAATCCACCGAAGCACACTTGTGCGCGGCGATTAATGCTCCAAATAAACCACTGGTGACTAAAAACGAAAACGACTTATCCACCCACCCGTGTAACTGCGGATGCACGCCGTATAAATTCAATCCCGGATACTTGGCGCGTTTCTTGAACATCTTCACCAAGGACATTTCGTTGCGCATGTGTTGCACGACGCACTCGGAATCGTACTCTCGAAACCCGTAATTTCTGGAATTGGTAATTCTATGCGTCGTTTTTGCCCCAACATTCTTTTCGAACCCTTTCGTCGTCGCCGAGTTGAATCGAAAGACCACGTCGTGCGAATCGATATCGGCGCCGTGCGAGTGTTTCAACAAAATACCGCTAGACCCGACAATCGCGCACGTTTCGAACACCACCGATCCTAACGGATCTTCCTCCGGCAACTTATCCCTGCTCGGTCTCGTCAACTTCCCGATTTCCGTGACCATTGCCTTCTCCGTCCCCGGGTGCGCGGGTTGTCCAGGATTCCTCCTCACCATCAGCGGCATGTTATTCTTCGTGTTCGCTTTCGCCAACAAACTCGCGCCTTCAAATCCTTTCTTGAACCCTTTCATCACCCTCGGATGGTCCACGAAATCTCTCAACTTCTCGCACCTCTCGCCTTCGTAAATCGCCGGACATTGACACGTCGTCTCCGTCAAACACGCGCCTCTGTTCGAACAATACTCGCACGTCTTGTGTCCTTTCACCACGGGCACGCCGCCTTTCCACGTCGTCCCCTCCATGTGGTCCTCGTCGTCGTCGTCGTCTTTGCTCATCTCTTCCGCTATCGCTTTATCTAAGTTGAACTCTCCTCCTCCATCGTTTCTCGCGTTCTCGTCTGTATTCCCAACCAATCGTTCGTGCGTCTTCTTCGCCACTTGGTGTCCAAACTTCTCCGGCTTGTACACGTCCGTATTCGTCAAAGATTCGTCCTCTTCTTCGTCAAAGACTTTGTGCCAAACTTTCCCGAGCCCTTCTTGCGCGTCTCTCCACCACTCGTGCTGCAATCGATCGTTCTCCCTGTGGTTCTCTTCTCGCGTTTTAAACCTCAACCTTACGTTATTGTTGTTACTATTACTGTTCGCTCCTCCTCTCGAATACTCAGAAGAAGACGAGTAATGATGGTGTTTCCGCGCGCGATGTTCGATGTTCAACACCGACGGAAGGATGAACACGAAAAGCAATCCGGAAAGTAAACTCGCGCGTTTCAACGAAGAAGACTTCGACGACGACGCGAGAGAAACACCGGCGTGGTCTCTCTTCAAGTGGTATCGACTGTAGCGAGAGGGGTTGTCCCCGCGCAGCGACATTATTCGTAATATATATCTTTTCGTGTGGTTGATCAATGCGGATAAAACGTAGGAGTCTTACATCTACTAATAAGCGCTAATACACTAAGATTCTTTCTTAGATACACATGTTATGTCTCTCTCTCTTTCTCTCTCTCTCTCTCTTTCTTACGATGATAAAAGGTTGTTTAATACGGACGGCCTCTGTTGCCATTACCACCACCACCGGAGTTGCCGCCTCGACTGAGTCGGTTTATGATTTGAGATCCTCCTCCTCTTCCGCCGCCGTTGTTGTTCATGTTGTTGTTGTTTCGGGGGTGGTTGTCATCGTAGCCTCTCCCGCCTCGGTTTGCGCCGCTCCCGCCGCCCATTTGCATCGGCGCCATGGACATGTCGTGGGAGTATTTGCACTGGTTGCCTCGAGTACACCGACCCATTTGGAAGTTTCGGCAGGCTTCCGCGGCGCCGCCGCCGTCGTTTCTCATCCCGCGTTGTTGTTGTTGTTGTCCTCCTCTTCCTCTGTTTCCTCCTCCTCCTCCTCTTCCTCTCGGGCCTCCTCGGTTGTTGTCTTGGAACACGTCTCGTCTGCCGTCGATTAAATCTTCCACCATTCTTCGGGCCTTGCGTCTGCTGGCGGAGTCGTGAGAGCAAATGAGCAACGTTTTGTCTTGACCTTCCGCGACTGGTTTTTCGAAATCGGTGGTGAAAATAAACGTCCCGGTAGCTTCTTCGACTTTATGACAGTTTCCTTGTAACCGAGGCAAATCGATCGATCCAGGAACGTCGCAAATTTCGCAATCGTTCCGCGCGTTCGGATCGACCGAACACGTGCCGTTGTTTCGTCTTTGTTTCATCAACCAGTTGGTGTAATCCCAACACCTCGCTCTTTGTTCTTTGTTCCCGCTCATTATCGCGACTCGTCCGACGTATTCCATCACGCACCCGGACGCTTTCGCTAACTTTCTTCTCACTCGGCCAAACTTACCCAAAGCGTAGGAAAACTCCTCCTCGGTGAACGGAAACTGGTCGTACGCGAATCCATCTTTCAAACCGTCTCCAGGTTGCATCAGCGGTTGTTTCAACTCGGGGTCGTTCTTCTCGTAATCGACAAAGTACCCCTGAACCTTCGTTTCCACCGAACTCATCACTTTCAACTCCGCGCCGCGCCTGTTTTCGCGATCGCCGCAAATGATCAACTTCTCCGAGCTGTCCGGTTGGTCTTTTTCCGTGTGTCCGAAAAACATCAAGGTCCCGTATTCTTCCTCCACGCTCCTCAGCGTCTTCCCTTTCGCGCCAACTACAAACGCCATCGCCTCCGCTGGAACGTCCACCACGGAGACGTTTTCTCTCACCACGTCGTCGCCTAAATCGCAAAAAATCTTCCCTTCCGGTTGTCTCAAAACCCACGCGACGTATCTCCGCGCTTTCGCTCGGTTCGTTTCTGTTCCTCGAATAGTCACGATGGACGTTTCTGGATTTATCTCGGAATCTGCGATTTCGATTTTCGTTTGCGAGACTTTCTGCACTTTTCGTTTCGTCGCGCCTCGTTCTCCGATGAGAAATCCCGCCTCGTTTCGTCCGATTTCTAATTCATCTTTGATTTCATCTTCTTCTTCGTTTTTCGTAGCAGTAGTATTCGTATTATTAGTATTCTCCAAATCCTCCTCGCCTCCTACTAAAACTGGAATTTTTTGTGCGCCTTCTTCTGTTCGTGTTTGTGGTGGCGGCGACCTCGTTCGCCGTTTCGGTTCTTCTTCTTCGTCTCGTTCGATCATCATTTCTTCTTCCATTTTTTATTCGCGTGTTTTTATTTTTTTTATGTGGGAGAGTTGTTCAAAAATTTGGATGAAAAAAAGAGACAATTGACTTGAAAAAAAATCTACACAACTGTTCTTGTTGTTGTTATAATGTTGTGTATTAGAGAATAATAATGAGACGACGAAGAAAGAATCCACATCCGAAAAGAGCGGTGAACGCGAGGACGGTTTTGAAGTGTGATATATTGGAGGAGAGGGGAGGAGAAGAAGAAGAGAAAGAAGAGCAACCAACACCGGTGTTGTGTTTGAAGATTCCGGACGAGGATGAAGTCGTTTTTGAAATCTTCGAGCAAAAGGAGATGCGAAAAGAAATGACGACGACGACTAAAGGAGTGAAGAGAAAGAAAACCCAACAACACGAGTGCGATGTTTGCGAGAAGGTGTTTGGATATTCATCCCAATTGGCCGTACACATGCGTACGCACACGAACGAGAGACCGTACGAGTGTGGTGTGTGCGAGAAGCGTTTTCGTGATTCCTATGCTTTGAAAATCCACATGCGTATTCACACGAACGAGAAACCGTACGAATGTGATGTGTGCAAGAAGCGTTTTCGTACATCTAGTGATTTGAAAACGCACATGCGTATTCACACAAAGGAGAAACCGTACGAATGTGATGTGTGCGAGAAGCGTTTTAGTGAATCTAGTAATTTGCAAAGCCACATGCGTATTCACACGAACGAGAATCCATACGAGTGTGATGTGTGCG
>Ga0209335_10000862_pt1 | contig 36195 bp, 28 predicted proteins | sample COG_09_FD_184753 | JGI IMG/M metagenome (GOLD analysis project Ga0209335, IMG submission 184753) | Pelagic Microbial community sample from North Sea - COGITO 998_met_09 (SPAdes) (version 2) | ecosystem: Environmental > Aquatic > Marine > Neritic zone/Coastal water | place: Helgoland, sampling...
TTTCGAACAAAAGCAATTTCTGAAAGAATTACTTTTAAAACACCAGCAGCAGGTACAGCAAAAAGCATCCCTAAAGGGCCTAATATTGTTCCACCTATTAATAGTGCTATCATAACTATTATCGGATGTAACCCTACGCTTTTTCCAACTAAAGTTGGAGTAATGAGATTGCCTTCAATCTGTTGAACTATTAAGAACATTAGTATTATATCAAGAATAAAAAATGGAGATGGTATTACACCAAATAAAGTGTGAGTAAGAGCAATATCATTACCTAAATTATTCATAAAGGCAATTAAGATTGCTGGAACCATACCTACAAATGGTCCAACTAAAGGTATTAGATTAGCTAGGCCGGCAATAATGCCAATAAAAAAAGTAAGTGTTAAATTAGCGCCAAAAATATTAAGTAGTAGAAGACCAGCGACAGACATAGCTGCAACACTAGCGGCTGATAGAAATTGACCACGAAGATAGCTAGAAACAGATTTTTCAATATTATAGATTAGTTTTATTCCAAGCTCAAAATATTTATTTGGGATTATATTTACAAGAGATTTTCTAAAAACATGATATTCTGCAAGTAAAATAATTGTAAAAATAAAGACCATAGTAGCAATAAACATAAAATTACCAACAGCGCTAGCCATTGAAGCTAGTGAGCCAATAACAGTGTTTATTAATTCGCTTAATTTTCCAGCCAAGTCCTCATTTGAAGAAATAATATTTTGAAGAAATGACGGCATAGATTCAGTAAGATTCTCACCAATTATTTTAAATTCGGATGTTAGAGTATCTTTATCTATTCTATTTGAAAATTCTGCTGCTTGTTGTGAAATTTGAGATATGAAGCTACCAATAAATATTCCAATTCCTCCAATTAAGATAATAACAACAGTTAGCACAGATAATCCACGATGACTTATTTTTCTTTCTAAGGCATCAACACTTGAGAGCAACACGGTAGTAAATAAAAATGCAAAAACTAACATTAATATAACATTAGATATATATGGCCAAATAATTGATAAAAACCATAGAGTAATTAACCCAATTGCTAAGCGGTAAATAAGTTGCAAATAATTAGTTTGTTTATTATTCATTAATTACTCTTTAGTGCTCGATTGAGAATTAATTAGCAATCTATTTGTACCTCTTAAACGCTCACCAAGTACACCTCCAAGATTAAACAAGATTTTTTGACCAAGAACAGGGTTTCGTCCTTGGAGGCTCATAAGATCTTGTGTGAAAAAACCTAAAAGTTGAGAATCATTAGTGGCTATTGCATTTGCTGATCTAGCTTCATCATCAAATAAGGCTAGTTCTCCAAAGAAATCGCCTTCTTCTAGTTCTGCTAATATGTTCTCATTATTATTTCTAGTACCAATTGTAATTTTAACTGAACCTTGCATGATAATATACATTCCTTCACCTGGTGCACGATTCTTAAATATGAAGTCTCCAATATTATATTGACGATGATGTATCAATTTTTCTAGTTCAAGAAATTCTTTATTAGAGAAATTTTTAAAAACAGGAACCTGTTTTAGTGTAACAACAGTTTTACTTTCAGAGTGGTCCCAACCTTTAAAAATATTTTCCCATTTAGCACTTTTCAAATCATTCTCCTTATTTTAAAGATAGATTATAGTTACACGAAGGTCTAAGGTTCAAGTAAAGACAATTTGACAATGAAATTGCGCTATCTTTAATCAAGAAGTAGTTTCAGTCATAATGTTTAGTCATTTAAAATCAATTTCAATTATTTTGTTAGTAGGGTTTATTTGGGCTCAAAGATCTCAACAAGATTTTCAAAAAGAACTCAAAGCTCAAAGTAGCGCTATACAAACGCTTAGAAATCAGATTGAAGCTACAAAAAAAAGAATTCAATCTGAAGGTAGAAAAGAGAAGTCTTCAGTTAGAAAAGTTTCTAATCTTTCAGAGGAAATCTCATTATTAGAAAGATTAGTTAAGGAAATTGATAAAGAAGAAAAATTATTAGTAGCCGATATATATCAGACAGAGAATCAAATATTAAAAAGCGAAATTGAATTAGATACTTTAAGAACTAGATATGCTAGACGAATTAATAAAATTTATAAGAAAGGGCAATTGACAAATCTTGAAAAAATTTTTAGTTCCACCTCTTGGCGTCAGGCAATTTATAGGTCTAAATATTTAAAGATTATTGCTGAGATTGATCAGAAGACATATAAAACTATTAAGTCTCTTTTAGTTGAGATTGGAAAACAAAAATTAAATTTAGAAGCGGCTCTTCGTAAAAAACGTAGATTAAAAAGAGATCGATCTCAAACATTAACATTAGTTCAAAATAAAAGACGTAAAGAACAAAGAGCTCTTATAAAAATTAGGCAAAGTCAAAAAGACTTGAAAACTTTTCTAATTGAAAAAGAAGCTGGTGTTAAACAATTAAAAATTATAATTAATAAAATTAGAGATGATATTAACAGGTCTGAAAGAGAAGCGAAAATTAGGCAACAGCAGCAAATACTTCAGTCAAAAGAGTTTCCAAAATTAAAAGGGCAACTTGAATGGCCAGCTAAAGGAAGAGTAATAACAAAGTTTGGTCGTCAATGGAATCCAAAATTAAAAACAACAACTGAAAACCCAGGGATTGATATTAAAGGAAAGCCAGGATCTGAAATTAGAACAGTCTTAGGTGGTATTGTTACAACTATTACTTTTATTAGGGGTTTTGGTACAACAATAATTATTGATCATGGGAATGGTTTTTATACAGTTTATAGCCATGTATCAAAGGTAGAGATAAATGAGGATATCCAAGTAAGAGGCGGCGATGTTATCGCATATATGGGTGATTCTAGCTCCGTTAATGGAGCTCAATTACACTTTGAAATTTGGGGGCAAGGTAAAAAACTTGACCCAGAAAAATGGTTAAAGAAAAAATGATTTTTTCTGATTTGCAAAAAAATATTTGGGAACGCTTATATCGTATTAAATTAAATGATCGTGTAGGTTCTGCATATTGTTTCGCTGGCTCTACTGGATCTGGAAAAGAATATGCTGCGTTAGAATTTGCGAAACTTTTAAATTGTGAAGAATTTAAAGAGATACCCTGTGGTAAATGTTCATCATGCTTTAAGTTTCAAAGTCTCCAGCACCCTAATCTTAAGATTATTGTTCCTCTTCCAAGTAGTAGTAAGTCTAACAAAGGAAGTGGAGCTTTGGATGGTTTAAAAAAAGAAGATTTAGAATTGTTGACGAGTTCAATCACGAACAAAGGAAAAAACCCATTTTATAAAATAAAAATTCCTAATGCTCGTCGAATTATTATAAGCTCAATTAGAGATCTTAGACGTGATATTTATTTAAAATCTCAAACATCAGGCAGAAAAGTTATTTTAATTTTTGATTCTCATTTACTTTCAGATGGTGCTGGAGAATCTGCGAATGCATTACTAAAAATTTTAGAAGAGCCACCCAAAAATACGACTCTTATATTAGTCACTGATAAACGTTCAATGTTATTACCAACAATTATAAGTAGGTGTCAAATAATAAACTTTCCAAGACTAAGTCTTGAAGCTATTCTCAAAATTTTAGAAGCCAATAGTGTTGTAAATAAAAATGCAGTTCAAATAGCATCACTTTCAGATGGGAATATCCATTTGGCTTTACAATTATCAAATCACTCTAAATTTCATGAAACTTTTTCTGAATTAGAAAATCTTATAAAAATTATTACAAAGGTCAATGAGAATGGATGGAGAAAGTTTATTGACAATTTTTCCATGATGGCTCATCGGACACCAGATGAGTTTAAATTTAAAATCTATATGCTACAACTGTGGTTCCGTTTTGCATATTCAAATCGTATAGAAAACAGTAAGGATTCTAAATTTGAATTTTTAGTAGAACCTTTAGCTGCATTTAATTCAGGTTTTCCTAATGCTGATTTAGTTGGAATTAATCAAATATTAGAAGAGACATTACAATCTTTAATCAGAAACTATTATACTCCTTTAACTTTGACTAATTTCTTAATCTCAATGCAACGACTTTTAAAAGGAAAAGAACCAATAAGTATTCCATGAAAACATTTTATCTAACTACTCCGATATATTATGTGAATGACAAACCTCATATTGGACATGCCTATACGACAATTTTAGCAGATGTTATTACGCGCTTTCATCGAGAATCAAAAGAGGACGTTTTATTTCTTACTGGCCTTGATGAGCACGGACAAAAAGTTCAACAAGCTGCAGAAAAACGTGGAATTGAACCAAAAACCCACTGTGATGAGATGGCGCCAAGATTTTTAGAATTATGGGAAAAACTTAATATTAAATATGATGATTTTATAAGGACAACTGAATCTCGCCATGTTTTAGTAGTGAAAGATTTACTCCAAAAAGTATATGATAACGGTGATATTTATGAAGCTGAATATGAAGGTCTTTACTCAGTTTCAGAAGAAAGGTTTATAACTGAAAAAGAAGCTGAATCAGGTGAATTTAAGGATATAAAAAAACTAAAAGAGAAAAATTATTTTTTTAAAATGTCTAATTATCAAAAAGCTCTAATTAATCATATAAATCAAAATCCAAACTTTATTCAACCAGTCCATAGAAAAAATGAAGTCTTAGGCTTTTTAAAAAAGCCATTGGCTGATTTATGTATTTCCAGACCTAAGTCAAGACTAAGTTGGGGAATCGAGCTTCCTTTTGACTCAAACTATGTAACCTATGTTTGGTTTGATGCTCTAATTAATTATTTGACGGCTACTGGTTTTAATTCAAATGAAGAACTGTATAAAAAATACTGGCCAGCAAATTATCATTTAATTGGAAAAGATATTTTAACTACACATGCCGTTTATTGGCCCACTATGTTAATGTCAGCAGAATTACCTCTACCAAAAGGGATATTTGCTCATGGTTGGTGGTTGAGTGGAGAGTCGAAAATGAGCAAATCAGTTGGAAACGTTGTGGACCCATTAGATTTAATAAAAGAATACGGTGTAGATCCAGTTCGTTATTATTTGATGAGAGAGATGGTTTTAGGAAATGATGCAAGTTTTACTATGGAATCTTTTATTAAACGTTATAATAGTGATTTAGCTAATGATTTTGGAAATTTATTAAGTAGAGTTACAAACTTGCTAACAAAGTTTTTTGATAGTAAAACTCCAAAACTTGAAGATAACTCAATAGAAGGCAATTCTATTAAAAATAATGGTGAAGAACTAATCAAGAATGTTTCAACTAAAATAGAAGCAATGAAAGTAAATGAAGCTATTGAAATAATATTTCAATTTATTAGAAGTGTAAATAAATACTTAGAGGTTATGGCACCATGGAAACTAGTAAAAAGTGATAAAGAATCGGCTGGAAAAGTACTTTTTACAGCCGCTGAAGCATTAAGAGTCTCTAGTTTATTATTAGCCCCCGTGATGCCTAATAGAACTTTAATAGTATTAGAAACCTTTTGTGCTGAAAAGACTATTTTAAAATGGGGAGACTTAACTCCTAATAAAACGATTAATAAGCATGATGTCCTTTTTCCTCGAATTGATATAAAAAAAATTGAAAAAGAAAATGCTCTAGATGTAAATAATCCTCAACCAGATAACATAATTACATTTGATGAATTCAAAAATATAGAATTAAAGACTGCAAAAATAGTTGAAGTTGAAAAAGTGGATGGTGCTGACAAATTATTAAAGATTCAGGTTGAAATAAATAATAAGATAAGACAAATCATATCAGGTATTGCAGAATATTATTCTAAGGAAGAATTAATTGATAAAACCATTGTTGTGGTAACCAATTTAAAACCTGCAAAAATTTTTGGAATTGAATCCTATGGGATGTTATTAGCAGCAAAAAAAGGGAAAGATTTAACACTTATTACTTTAGACTCTGAAAAAGTTAAGACTGGAAAGATAGTCTATTAATTAAACTTACTAACAATATTTCTTCCATGGTACTCATCTGCATTAATTAATTGATGCAGACCAATTATATTCTTAAATGTTATTTTTCCTGCAGGAATAATTGACAAGTCATTTTTAGCTATATCAATCATTTGCTTTATTAGTTTGGCTCCCTCTTTCGCAGTTGTTTTTCTACCAGAGCTAAGAATACTTGTTATACCCGGTATTTTACATAATATTTTTACCGCAGATAATGAATTATATGATAAATCAATCGCTTTATGAAATGTGACGTTTAATGGGAATGAAGCTTTAACTAATCTTCTCGTAGCAGTTTCATTAATAGTCTTATCCTTATTTAATACCCCAAAGACAACACCCTCAACGCCTAATTTTTTACAATCAACTATATCGTTTTCCATTAATTTTAACTCATCTTCTGAATAATCAAAATTACCCGACCTAGGTCTAATCATAACTCTTATAGGAATTTCTATAGATGAAATTATTTTTTTAATAAGCCCTTTTTTTGGTGTGATACCATCTAAATTAATTTGTGAGCATAACTCGATTCTGTCAGCGCCTGATTTTTGGGCTATTAGTGCTTCATCATAAGACTGTATACATGCTTCTTTTATCAATTTATATTTAATTGCGGTTCTGATTTAGTAAAATATATTGTTCCAAACGTTGAGATAACTGCATAAATAGCAAATAAAATAAATGAATATTCTAAGAATTCTTCACTGTTAGATTCTTGTGATATTATTATATAAAAAATAGATAAAATTTTAATTATATCCGTAATAATTGAGAGTTTCTTTCTTCCATCAAGCATTGAAGTATATGAAAAGACATTCAAGATTAAAAATAAAGCCAAACAGAATAAAGTAATATTTGATATTTTAGATGCAATACTAAACATAAATAACATTAGTAATCCAGTTATTGACATTTGTAAAAAAGACCAAACAATAAGTTTATAAGAGTTTTTGGTTAAATATTTTATTTGGGATTTAGAATCTACCGTAGTTATTGGATGTAAACTCTCAACATCTTTAGGCCTCCATCCAGTTGGCATAAACCAAATACGGAACTTATCCTTCCATCTTTTTGCAAAATAAGCATCTTTCAATAATTGCCAAGTATGTTTGAAGTTTATAATAATTGGATTCCATGTATTAGCTGGTCTAATTATACCAAAAACTGGTTTTTCTTCTCCTATCTCAGGTTGAAATGTCCCAAAAAGCTTATCCCAAATAATTAAAATTTGGCCATAGTTTTTATCCAGATATTTTGAATTAATTGCATGGTGAACTCTGTGATGGGAAGGGGTGACAATAAACTTTTCTAACCAACCCATTTTATTTATTAAGCGAGTATGATACCAGAATTGCATAAATAAATGAATGGGACCTAAGACTGCAAAAATTGCGGGTGAAATACCTAGGAGTGCTGCTGGAATCATAAAAATAGCACCGAATCTTACTATAGTAGATATTTCTTGACGTAAAGCACATGACAAATTGAATTCTTCGCTACTATGATGAATAATATGTCTATTCCAAAAAATATTTACACGATGGTTCATTCTATGTAGCCAGTAGCCAGAAAAATCTTGAACTATAAATGCAATAATTATTGCTAACCATAGTGGCTCTAGTTTATAAATAGTAATATATTTTACTAACCATGAATAACTTATAATTAAAATGCCAAACTTTAAACCATCTTTTGCAATATTAGTAATACCTGAGCTTAAGCTAGAGATCATATCGGCAGGGTTATTTATCTTGATACCCATTTTTTTTGCAACAATTATTTCAATGCATATTAAAATTATAAAAATAGGAATTACGATAAATAAGGATTGAATAAAAAAATTCATTTAGCTTTAATGGGAATCAATAAAAAAATAATGTTCTTAATTAAAATAATTGCTCAATCTTGACTATCTTCATCATATAATTTAAACATTAATAAATAATAAACCATGCTAACAGATACACATTGTCACTTATTCTACAAAGAATTGAAAAAAGACTTAAGGAATATTCTTTCGCGAGCAAACGATATGGGTGTAACCCGGTTTATTTGCGTTGGCACAAATATTAATGATTCAAAAGAATGCCTTTCAATAACTGAAAATAATGAAAATATTTTTTCTTCAGTAGGCGTTCATCCTCATGATTCAATAGATGCTGAAGAAGGGTATATTGATGAAATATATGAATTAATGCAATATGAAAGTATGATCGCAGTTGGAGAGATAGGTTTGGATTACTACAGAAATATATCTCCTCCTGAAATTCAAGAAAAAGTATTTAGGGCACAAATAGAAATAGCCCAAGATTTAAATCGTCCCATTATTTTTCATAACAGAGAGGCAGATTCTGATATAATTAAAGTTTTAAGTGAGTATCCTGAGGTTATTGGTGTTGCACATTGTTTCTCGAGTACTTTAGAAACAGCAAATGCACTACTAGAAATGGGTTATTACATATCTTTTTCTGGAAACATAACTTTTAAAAATAGTCATTTATCTGACGTTGTTGCAGAGATACCACTCGATAGAGTTTTAGTTGAAACTGATTCACCGTACCTCAGCCCTGAACCATATCGTGGGAAAACAAATGAGCCAAGTAGAGTCCGAATTATAGCAGAAAAGTTAGCTGAAATAAAAAATATTCCTTTTGAAGAGATTGCTAAACACACTCATGAAAATGCATCAGAGCTATTCCAGCTACCATAGATTAAGCTTATAATAAGTTTGAAAAAAAACGCACATCCTTTTAGAAAGAAATGGGGTCAAAATTTTCTAACAGACTCAAATTTACTAAATCGTATTGTAAGAACAGTTGAACCACAAGAAAATGATAATTTTCTTGAAATTGGCCCTGGTGACGGCTCCCTTACAGAATTAATATTTCCAAAAGTAAAACAAATGGTTGTGGTTGAAATAGATCCACTTTTAATTAAGCACTTATCTGTTCGTTCTGATTTAGAAGGTTTGAATATTATTCATGGAGATATTTTACTTCAAGATATAGAAGATTTGCCAATTCAAGAACCTGTCCGTATTGTTGGAAACATTCCATATAATATCACATCGCGAATAATCTTTTGGTTAATTGAGCAACTAGATTTTTGGGATGATGCTTTTATTATGATGCAAAAAGAAGTTGCTCAAAGGCTAACAGCAAATATTGGCACGAAAGAATATAGTAGAATTTCAATAGTTGTTGGAGCTTATCTAAATATGGAGTTGTGTTTTAAAATTCCTCCTGATGTTTTCATTCCAAAACCTAAAGTAGATTCGGCAATCATTCGATTTACAAAAAAGTCATCACCAATTGTTGATGATAATCAATATGAAAAGTTTAATAAAATTGTAAAGATGGCATTTTCGAAGCGAAGAAAAATGCTTAGAAACTCTTTAAATGATTTCGATATACCTATTTCTATTCAAGAAGAAATAGATTTTACCCGTCGGCCAGAGACACTTTCAATTGAAGAGTTTGCCAAACTATTATAATGACATCTACCATTTGGGTAGTATATAATAATTAATGTAAATTTCTTGACTTTTTCCTCATTAAAATCAGGGTTTTAATCTATGGCCAAAGCAGGCAGACCAATAAATGAATCTAATCGAAGTCTAAGTCAGTACTTAGAAGAGATTGGTAAGTATGAACCGCTTCACCCATCAAGAGAAGTTGAGTTAGCGCAAGCAATCAAAAAAGGTAATCGTCTAGCTATGAAAGAATTAGTTGAGGCGAATTTGAGATTTGTAGTATCTGTAGCTAAAGACTATCAAGGTCAAGGGTTACCTTTAACCGATTTGATAAACGAAGGCAATATGGGCTTAATGAAAGCTGCCGGTCGCTTTGATGAAACTAGAGGATTTAAATTTATTTCTTATGCTGTGTGGTGGATCAGACAGTCTATATTACAAGCACTTGCTGAACATTCTAGAATTGTACGTCTCCCATTAAATAGAGTAGGTACAATCTCAAAAATTACAAAAACAGCAGAAAAACTCGAAGCTGAAGTTGAACGCGCTCCAAATGAAGAAGAAATTGGAAGAAATTTAGAAATGACTAGTGATGAGGTAATTGATGCTATGCGCATTTCTAGACGTCATCATTCTTTAAATGCTCCTTTCCGAGATGGAGATAAAAATTCTTTGATTGACGTTATAGAAGATGATGGTCAAATTCATCCTGATGAACCTTTGATGGCAGAATCTTTAAAAGATGAAATTAGACAATCATTAGATACTTTAAAAGATAGAGAGCGCCAAGTAATAAAAATGTATTTTGGTATTGACCGTGATTATGCACTTACATTAAATGAAATTGGTGAAGAATTCTCTTTAACTCGTGAACGTGTTCGTCAAATTAAAGAGAAGGCAATTAGACGCCTTCGTCATCGTTCGCGTAGTAAATCTTTAAGAACATATTTAGGCTGATCGAAGGGAGGTGAAATAGATCATGGTTGAAGTTTCCGTAAAAAGTGGAGAACAACTAGAACGTGCGTTACGTCGCTTTAAAAAGAAGTGGGAGCGTGCTGGAGTACTTCGTGAAGTGAAGCGAAAATCATTCTATATCAAACCTAGCGATGAGCAGCGAGCAGCAAAGAAAAAAGCGGTTCGCCGACGTTTGCGTTTTGCAAGGTATGAAAATTAATTATTTTCTGAATAACTGAAATAATAAAAAGGTTCGGTATTTTATCGAACCTTTTTTATTATTTTAAGGTCAACGTAATGATTATAAGAAGTATATCTGGTGTTCGTGGAATTATAGATAGCCACCTTACCACAAAAGTAATACAATGTTATGCTAGAGCATTCCATTTACATATTAAACCTGGTTTAGTATTCATAGGTAGAGATAGTCGACCTTCTGGAGAAGATTTATTAGATAGTTTTGCAAGTGAATTAGTTCGTTTAGGTAGAGATGTGATCATATGTGGAATTGTACCGACACCAACTGTCCAATTTATGGTTGAAAGATCTGAAGCAGCCGGTGGAATTATAATTACAGCAAGTCATAATCCAATTGAGTGGAATGGAATTAAGTTTGTTAGATCAGATGGTACTTTTTTACATCCTAGTGATTGTGGTCAACTTTTCGAATTATTTGATGAAGATAAAACCTTGAATGATGCTGAATTACCAGGGATGGTATTCCCAGATCAAAATTCAATATTAAAACATGTAATAAATACGATTGAACTATCATGTATTAATTTCAAGGCAATTAAAAAAAGACACTTTAAAGTAGTTATAGATGCTGTAAATGGTGCAGGATCTGAAGCATTACCTTTATTACTAGAGTATTTAGGTTGTGAAGTAATAAAGCTCTATTGTGAAGGGGATGGTAAGTTTAAAAGAGGTACAGAACCCTTACCTGAGAATTTAATTGATCTGGGTAAATTAGTATTAGAGAATAAAGCTGATGCCGGCTTTGCTGTCGATCCAGATGCAGATAGATTAGCAGTTGTAGATGAGACAGGAAAACCAATTGGTGAAGAGTATACTCTAGTTTTAGCAGTTGAAGGCTACATAAATGATAGAAAACAAGAAGAAATATTTGTTACTAATCTATCGAGCTCAATGGCCTTAGATAAATTAGCTGAAAAGTATAATTGTTCTGTTGAACGTTCTGCAGTAGGTGAGATTAATGTTGTTCAAAAGATGTTAGCTCTTAAATCAGAGCTTGGAGGAGAAGGAAATGGTGGTGTAATTCTCAAAGAATCTCATTTGGGCCGTGATTCTTTAGTTGGGGTTGCTATGGTTTTGAACCGTATGGCTCAAGAAGAAAATAAAATTAGCAAAATCCATTCAAGCCTTCCACAATTTTACATGGTAAAAGATAAAATAATATTAGATGGGGTAGATAAAAATATTGTTGAGAAAAAAGTGAAAGATATTTTTTCAGATGCAGATATAGATTCAAGTGATGGTCTTAAACTTATTTGGAATGATTGTTGGATTCACATTCGAGCATCAAATACAGAGCCTATTATGAGAATTTATGCAGAAGCCTCAAGTAAAATAGCAGCTGAAAAATTAGTCGAACAAGTAAAAGCTTGCCTTTAAAATTATTTTATTAAAGTATAATCGTATGAATGATAGTAAAATTTTAGAAGTTATTAAATCAAAGACAAGTAAACCTATAGCTGAAGTAGGTATTATTTTAGGGTCTGGATTAGGTTCTTTCATTGAAGAAATTCAAGATAAAGTTATCTATTCATTTGAGGATCTTCCTGGATTTCCGATCACTTCAGTTGAAGGCCATAAAAGTCAATTAATCTTAGGTCAAATTAATGGGATAGATGTTGCAGTTTTACAAGGTAGAGTTCATTATTATGAAGATGCTAATATTGATGCGATGAAGCTTCCTCTTCAAACTTTAAAAAGCTTAGGTTGTTCAACTATTATTTTAACCAATTCTGCAGGAAGTCTCAACCCTAATGCAAGTCCTGGGGAAGTTGTTTTATTGACTGACCATATTAATTATATGGGTATTTCTCCGTTATTTAAAGAAAAAGGGAATACTCGTTTTGTAAATATGAATGATGGTTATGATCCTTTATTACGTGATTTATTCTTAAAAGTAGCAAAGCAGCAAAATATTCTATTACATGAAGGTGTTTATTTTTGGTTTTGTGGTCCTAATTTTGAGACTCCAGCAGAAATACGAGGAGCTAAAATTTTAGGTGGTGATTTGGTCGGAATGTCAACAGTACCTGAAGTAATTTTAGCACGTTATTTAGGTTTAAAAGTAGCAGCATTGTCAGTGGTAACAAATATGGCTTCTGGGATGGATGATCAACCTTTGAGTCATGAGAGAACAATTGAAAATGCTAAAAAAGGAATTATTGATCTTAAAAAACTTCTTGTAAGTTTTTTAGAATCTTTTTCAACTAATTAAATAGAGCTTCTAATAATATTATGACTGAAATATCTGTAAAAAAAGGACAAGAATACGAACTTGAGATTGAATCACTCGCATATGGTGGCAAAGGAATTGCAAGGGTTAACGACTTTGTTGTTTTTGTGAAGAATGTTATCCCAGGTCAAAAAGTACGCGCTCTAGTTTACAGAAAAAGAAAAGGATATGCTGAAGCTCGTCCATTAGAAATCATTAATGAATCACAACACGTAGTTGATGCACCATGTAATCATTTCCTTACTTGTGGTGGTTGTAAAGTTCAGCAACTAGCCTACGATGAACAAATAGAACAAAAAAAACAACAAGTAGAAAATATATTTCAAAGGCAGGCTGGTATTAATGATTTTAAACTAGATGCTGTAGTACCATCTGAGCAGATTTATAACTATCGTAATAAAATGGAATTCACATTTTCAAATAACCGATGGGTATTGCCTAGTGAGCCTGAAGGTGTAAGTAGAGACTTTGCTTTAGGTATGCATATACCAAAGCGTTGGGATAAAATTTTAAATATTGATGAGTGTCACCTAATGCCTGAAATAGGTACAAGGATTTTGAATGAGACTCAAAAGTTAGCTAAAGAGCTAAATCTTAAGCCATACGACCAAAACACACACAATGGTTATTTACGATATTTACAAATGAGATTTGGACATTTCACAAACGAAATTTTAGTTAATTTAGTAACATCATATGAGAATCCAGAGTTACTCAAACCTTTAGTTGATGGGCTTATTAAAGAATTTCCTCAAATTTCTACAATTGTTAATAATATTAACTCAAGAAAAGCTGACGTGGCCTTTGGTGAGTATGAATTACATTTGCATGGCAAACCTTGCTTAGAAGAAAAATTGGGAAATCTTACTTTTGAAATTTCAGCAAATTCATTTTTTCAAACCAACTCTATTATGGCTGAAAAATTATATCAAACAGCTCTTGATGGGGCCAAATTAACCGGTAAAGAAATCGTATTTGATCTCTATTGTGGTACAGGGTCAATATCATTATTTTTAGCTCAAAAAGCTAAAGAAGTGCATGGTTTTGAAGTCATTGTTTCGTCTGTTGAAGATGCAACAAGGAATGCTGTTCTAAATGGCGTTGGAAATGCTTTCTTTCATATAGCAAACTTAGATAATTTTTTTAAATTTGGTGTTGGTAAGAAATATCCTAAACCAGATGTCATCGTTGTTGATCCTCCAAGAGCAGGGATGCATAAATATATGACAAATTACCTTCCTAGGTTTGAAGCAAAAAAGATTATTTATATATCTTGTAACCCAACGACTCAAGCAAGAGACACTGAAATACTGCAACAGAATGGATATAAGTTAAAGAGTCTTACGATGGTTGATATGTTTCCACATACCCCACATGTAGAGACCGTTGGTATATTTGAGAAAAAATAAATTATTTTAAAGAATTTAGACTAGTTTTCAGTTGGGGTTTCGCCACCATCACTACCTTCTCCATCCATCCATACATTTGTTCCTGTAAGGGACATAAAGGCGAAGCCAATTAACAAAACACCTCCAAAAACAAAAGCAATTTGTCTAAATGAAGCTGGCTTGGGAGTATAAGGCATTGAGTCAATCATTTGTTTTTTTATTACTTTAGCTTCATCATCCATGCGTTCATAATATTTTAGGACTTCATATCTAAAGCTTGTTTTAAGTAGGGCATTATATCGATAAAAATCACCTTGAATCATTATTCTACTATCATCAGGTGATACATCTTTAAATGAACCTGCAAAAATATATTTTGCACCGGTTTCATTAGCAATTTTTTGAAAATTCTTATCATTGATTTCTTTGAATAATAAGCGTATTTGATCTTCAGCTAATTTATTAGCCTCAATAGGCATAATTAATTTTTCTTGATCTAGCTCATTAAAAATAAAATTCATTTTTTTTTCAAGTTCATTTTTAACCCATGATTCAACATTCTCAACTTGAATACCTACATAGACTGTTTTTGTAGGCTTTACAGCAGTATTAACCTGAGCGAAGAGGATTGTACTAGATAAAATAACTGCGAAAGGTTTTATTAGATATTTCATGGTATAAATTAAAGCAATAAATAAATATATTAGATAAAAAAATGGGCCCATTAGATGGGCCCATTTTAACAATTACTGTTCTTCAGCTTAAAAGCTGATTACTTAGAATTATTGGTTGATATTAGGGTTCGACCTAATCTCAGATATCGTAATTGGGAAAAAACTACCTGAAGTAGATTTTTCAACATTATCCCAAACTGTTGATGTTATGTTAAAGCGGTACATATCTGATAGACGACGTGACTGTAAGAACAAGTTAGCTCGTCTTTCATGTTGTAGCGCCGTACCAGCATCTGTTCCTGTAGGGTATGGATCTAGTGTGTCAAATGTACGAAGTGCATTTAACTCCGCTAGACAACCAGCAGCATCACCACTAGCCATTTTACTTTCAGCGATGATTAAATGCATTCCACGTAGTGACGTGATTGTTACTGGTGCCCACTGTGTACCACCGCCACCAGCTCTGAATTCAGCAGCTGTAGCAGACATACGTGAGTCTGGTAAACCAGTTACAGGATCATTTGGTTGAGGATCTCCACCAGCACCTGGTGTAGCAGTCTCAACTAATGCATTCTGGAAAAGATCCATCTCTTGACGATCATTGATCTGTCCTGACATGTAATTAGAAACAGTGCTTGAACTAAAGTTCATTCTCCATTTCCAGTCAGCGCCCATCAATGCTGCAGCAGCAGCAGCTTCAGAAGCACCTGCACTGACATATGGACTTGATGTATTAACCGTAGGGTTTACTTTTCCCCAAACAGCTTTGGCATGTCTTGTTCTTGCAACGAGCGATAATACTTTAACAGAATTATCACCAGTAGCTATAGGTGCGGCTTTAGCCAATAAAGCTAATGCTTCATCATATAGAGCAGACATTCCAGCGTTTTCGATTTTCATTCCAGCTTCAGTTTTATCTGAGTAGACAAACTCTTCAAACATATCAGCAATATAAACACGTACCATTGCACCTGTTAAATAAGCCAATACCAGGTCTTGATCATTAGGTAAATCTGCGCCTAATCCTTCAAGGATCCCAATCGCTTTATCTGCCATCCATCGACCTTCACCGATATAAGGCCATGCTTGATCAACAAACTCATTATAGACATTTGTCATTCCACCTTTATCAATTTGGTACCATGCATCTCTTGAACCAATCCAAACAGACTCATCCGTAGCAACAGCGTGAGGCATCATCATATAAGTGACTCCTCGAAGTGTAGCATTCCAAGCACCATTTGCTAGTGCAGCAGCAGCACTTGGGTCGCTTAAGTCACCTTCAAGTAAACTGTTTGGGTTATTAACGTCTAAATCACAGCCAATCAAAGAAAAACCAAGTAGTAGGCTGATTAATTTTGTTTTATTTTTCATTTTCATATCTCCTTACAGACCAACTTTGATACTTAAGTTCCAAATCCTTGGGATTGGAACACCGAAAGCATCAATTGATTGTAGAAAACTATTTAAACCACCTCTGTTACCACTAATAGCATTTGTCTCTGGGTCTATACCACTGTAATTAGTGCTCGTCCATAAGTTCTTACCTGAAACGGCAATGGTCATACTATTAAGACCAAGACGTGCAGCTAATATTTGATCCACACTGTATGAGAGACTTAACTCACGTAGTCTAACAAAAGAAGCATCTTCTATTGTATTTAGACCACTGTAAGGTGATAAGGCTAAGTTATTACGAACCCAATCATTTGCAGCATCTAAGCGTCCTTGTCCAGCATTGGCTGGATTCAATAATCTAGACTCATTATCAGCAGCATCAGGTGTATTTCTACCAATCAAACTGTGAGACTTACGAAAAGCATCAGTAAGGTTAGTAACTTTGTAATTACCAAAACGTGATTCAAATAGAGTATTTACACTCCAATTTTTACCATAGTTAACTTTAAGACCAAAAGAGCTAGTATAATCTGGAGTTGGTTTACCAAGATTCCAGTCTAAAGAACCGGTTCCTTTAGCACGACCAGCTGCAACATCAGCTTCCGTTGGTATTGCCATTACAGGATTCCAGCCACTTCTTACACCATCACCGCCAGTAGTAAAGAAAGCAAGCAAATCAGCATCACTATCTGATTTTCCATCACCATTAATATCGATTGGATATTTATCATCTCGATTTAGTTTAGCACCAAAGTAGGTACCTGGAGCATTGCCTTCAGTTAAGAAGTTTCTGTAGCGTGGATAAGATCCACCTACTTTTTGCTCAGGTGCACCACCAAGACTAACTATTTTTTCTTCTAAATAAGATAGACTTCCAAATACATCTACAGACAGATTTGAATTACGGATAAGGTTAGCATCTACGCCAACTTCCCAACCACTAGCATCAAGCTGTCCAATATTAGATAGCTGAGTGCGGTAAAAACCGCCAGAAGCTGGATAAGCACGTGAAATTAAAGCATCTTCAACTGTTCGATCCCAATACTGGAAATCAAATGCTAACTTATCATTAAAAAGACCAACTTCACCACCCATCTCAATTTCAGTAGAGACCTCTGGTGCTAAACTTGGATCGCCAACATTACCAGGTGCTAAGCCAGGACCAAACTCAGATGCCCATGGCAAATAAGTTGTGAACTGGTCAAATGCGCCAGGTTGTTGACCTGCTTTACCCCATGCAAAGCGTAAACGCGCTGTTGACACAGGACCAAGCTGTCCAATATGAGTGGTAGGTATGTAAGATACATTCACACGTGGATAAGTGATGGTACTGAAATCAGAACCAAAGGCACTATTCGCATCTTGACGAATACCAACTGTTGTATACAAAAAGTCTGAGAAACCAATTCTAGTCTGTGCTAAAAATCCGGCTTCTATAACTTCAGAATAACTTGAATAAGGATTGCTAGGAGAACCTAGAGCACCAAGAACTTGAAGTCCTGGGCCTGGGAACTGTGAACCACTACCTTCAATATTTTTCTGAATGGTTTGAAACGCTTGAAAACCAGCAACATTTTCTAGGCTAAGACCGCCCATATCTAATGCATAGTCTGCTTTAACGTCCATTGAAAAGACTTTCTTATCAGCACTTCCCTTACCAAGATAGCCTTGAACGTTTGAAGCGACTTTGCCATCAACGTTATATCCAAAAGGAGTAAGGCTAGTGAACTTATTAAGAGTTGTATTCAAGCCAAAAGTACCTGATATATTTAGACCTTCTGTTACTCTGTAGCTAGACTGCAATGAAATAGTGGTATTCTCACCTTCATTTTGTAATGAGCGATATGTCGTCTCACGTGCAGTAGCAAAAGCAATAGAGCCAGTAGCATTACTTGCTAATGAATGTTCAGGCTTACCCATCTGAATAAGAGAGGTAGTGCCATAAATATTATTATTATTCTGAATGGTATTATGATCTGTTTGAGAATAGTTTGTTGATAAACGAATTCTCATTCTATCCGTTGGGATAATATTAAGAGTCGCGCTCATCATAAACTGATCTCGATTATCATTCGCACCAGGTTTAGTTGGGTCAGCTGCACCAACTGGTAACCCTAATAATGTAGCCTTCTCGTCATATGGACCGTCAGAGTTCAAATAACGTAGACTTGCAAAATAAGTAGCACCTGGAGCACCACCACGGACAGAAGCTGAAACTGTTTGGTTTGAGCCTTTATCATAAATCCAACTAATAAAAGGTACTTCTATCACCTCGTATGGTTTTAAGCCAGACTTTGCGTAGTCAGGAAATAATCCAGCCATGCGATCTGCAGTTGCTTGATCACGTGCAAAACCAGAATTTGGTTTAAACACTCCTTCATCAAAGCTACTAGTAGAAGTAGATACTTCTGCTGTGAATTGTGGCTTTGAAATAGCACCTTGTTTTGTAAAAATCTGAATAATACCATTTGCAGCTTGAGTACCGTATAAAGATGCTGCGGCAGCACCTTTAAGAATCTCAACGCGCTCAATTGCATCAGGGTTTATTTCATCTAATCGAGATGGTGTACCACCTCCAAAGGAAGCGCCCATTGTATTATCTAAGCGAACGCCATCTAGATAAATTACAGGTTCATTTGATTGAGAAAGAGTTGATGTACCACGAATACGGATTTGAGCACCTTCACCATTCAATCCACCGTTTGGTAACATGACTACACCTTTTTCACGACCTTGTAAAATATCTGAAAAATTAGTAATTGGAGCATCTTCTAGTGAAGACATGTTAACCACTCCAACAGAGTTCCCAATTTTAGATTTTTCAACAGCTGTTCCAGCACCAGTAACAACAACCTCATTTAGGTTTAGAGCTGCGACCGATAGGCCGAAGTCTGCTGTAGTATTTCCATCAACTATAATATCTATATTTGATGAACTGCTAGCAAATCCAATATAGTTTGCGTTCAATCGCTGAGCACCAGCAGGGACCCTACTAATTGAGTATTCACCATTAATGTCTGTTGCAGCACCTAAATTGGTACCAATAACAAGCACGTTGGCTCCTGCTAAAGGGTCGCCCGTTTGAGCGTCAGTGACTCGACCTGAAACAGATCCTTCTTGCGCCATTAGAAATGTAGACATTCCTAAAATCATCAAGAAAGCAGTTTTAAGTCTATTATTGATTAATTTTTTAATCATTAAGCCTCCTAGGTTTTGAAAAAAATTTAATTATAGGATTAATGTAATATTCTTTGATGATATGTACTTATCCCTATAAAAGATGATAAGGTGTATCATGGGTTAAAGTCAATAAAATTTAATTTGTATGTTTTAAACTCTTATTTTAACTAATTATTATATGTTTAGAGTAATTAAATTAGCTTAATGCGATTATGGATCAGAACATTAATTCGTAATAGTTTTTTCCAGGTAGGCGCTGGTATTTTGCTAACAATAGTAATTGGTGGTATAACTTTACAATGGTTAGAGCCAGGCGAAATTTCTAAAGATGATAATCCTTACTGGTGGGCTATAGTAACAATGACAACTGTTGGTTATGGTGACTTTTCACCAACGACACCAGCAGGCAGATTTTTTGCTGTTATAATTATGTTCATTGGGATTTCTCTTGTATCATTATTAACAGCATCTATTTCTTCTATTTTTGTTGCTCAAAAAATTAGGGAGGGTAAAGGTTTGGAAAAATTAAATTTAAATAATCATCTAATTTTATGCGGGTGGAATCCTAATGGTGGCAGGATTCTAGACTCGATTCAACATTTAAGTAATGGTAAGAAAAAAGATTTAGTTCTTATCAACGAAATGAATGAAGAAGATGTAACTCAATTAAAAAATAGATATCAACAATTAAACATAAATTTTGTTTCTGGTGACTTCACTCAAGAAGAAATATTAAATAAGGCCAATATTTTTGAAGCAAATACTGTTATAATTATCCCAAATACAACGGGATCAGAAGTAGCAACTTATGATGAAAAAACTATTTTTGCGACGCTGACAATTAAAAGTATGGATCCTAATATTCGTGTGGTCGCTTATTTATTAGATCGAGAAAATTTAACTCATATAAAGAGAGCTGACGCAGATGAAGTTGTTGTTGGAGATGACTTTAGTGCACACATTTTAGCTTCTCATGTAGTCGACCCAGGAATACCACAGATAGCAAACCAATTAATAGAGAGTAATTCAAATACTCGTTTTAAGCGCACAGACATACCTGCGGATTTCGTTGGTAAATCGTACGGTGACCTATTTGATCATTTTAAAAAATTAAATGGTTCATTATTAATTGGTATTTTCTCGGAAGATGAAAACCTTGGAATAGGCGCCATCTTATCTTCAGATGCCTCAGCGCTTGATTCTTTCATTGAAAGAAAATTAAAAGAAGGTGGAATAAACCTTCAGGAAGAAAGTAAAATTAATGTAGTTGTTAATCCGAGTATGGACTATAGTATTAAACAAGGAGAACGGGCTATAATAATCCCGTGAGTTAATGATGAATAATAAACAATTAAATCAATTCCAAATTTTTGATGATCTAAGTGACGATCAAATAAATCAATTTCATTCTGCTTTAAAAGAAGTAACAATAGATAAAGGTAAACAATTTATTACTGAAGGAGAGCAAGGAGACTCTATATATTTATTATTAAGTGGTAGTGTTGAGATTAACCAAGCACTTACACTTTCAATGAATAAAGGAGAATCAGATAACCGTGAAAAAGCTATTTTAAAACTTTCAAGCGAAATGCATCCACAGTTTGGAGAAATGTCAATATTTAATGAAGGGGATCAAAGAACTGCAAATGTTCGTGCAGAAACAAGCTGTATCTTAGCGCGTATAGAAAAATTAGATCTCTATTCAATTTGCGATAAAAACCCTGAGATAGGTTATAAAGTGATGCGTAATCTTGGTAGAATAATATCTGGCAATCTTGTTAAAGCCAATCAAAATGTATTAAAGCTTACAACGGCATTTTCATTAATTTTAGATCGTTAGACAATTTTTTATCATTATTTTTAGATTAGGTCAAACTTTTATTTAATATGTCAAAAACCAAACTTGACAAATCATATAATTGGGATGAGCTTGAAGATCATTGGTATCAACATTGGTTGGCTAATGGGTATTTCAAAGGAGATTCCAATTCCAATAAAGAATCGTACTCTATTGTTATCCCTCCTCCCAATGTAACAGGGATTTTAACAATGGGTCATGTTCTTAATAATACTATTCAAGATATCCTTATTCGTAAGGCTCGGATGGAGGGGAAAAACGTCTGCTGGATTCCTGGAACTGATCATGCCTCAATTGCAACTGAAACAAAAGTTGTAAATATGTTGGAGTCTGAAGGCATTGATATTAAAACTTTATCAAGGGAAGAGTTTTTATCTCATGCTTGGAAGTGGAAAGAGAAATATGGTGGAATAATTATTAACCAGTTAAAGAAACTTGGTTGTTCTTGTGATTGGGAGCGTGAACGATTTACAATGGATGAGAGCTATACTCAAGCAGTTCTCGAAGCTTTTGTTCAGTTATATAATAAAGGTCTTATATATAAGGGATTCAGATTAGTTAATTGGTGCCCAATCTCAAAATCTGCTATTAGTGATGAAGAAGTCATTCATAAAGAAAAGAATGGAAAACTCTGGCATTTTCGATACCCTATCTCAGATTCAGATGATTATTTGATAGTTGCTACAACAAGACCTGAAACAATGCTTGGTGATACTGCAGTAGCTGTACATCCTGAAGATGAGCGGTACAAAGACCTAATTGGAAAAACGATTGATCTTCCATTGGTAGGTAGAAAAATTCCAATAATAGCGGATAAATATGTTGATCCTGAATTTGGCACAGGTTGCGTTAAAGTAACACCAGCTCATGACCCTAATGATTTCTTAATTGGTGAGCGTCATAATTTAGAATTCATAAATATTATGAATGAAGATGCTTCGATGAATTCGAATGTTCCGAATAAATATCAAAAACTATCAAGAGAACAAGCTAGAAAAGCAATTATTGAGGATATGGACAAGGATAATAATCTTGATAAAATTGAAGATTATTCAAATAAAATCGGATATTCCGAACGAGGAAATGTCCCCATAGAATTTTATTTATCAGATCAATGGTTTTTGAAAATGACGAGTTTAGCTAAACCAGCATTAGAAGCTGTTAATTCTAGTAAAATAAATTTTCATCCTGCTCATTGGACTAAGACCTATAATCATTGGATGGATAATATTAAGGATTGGTGTATTAGCCGTCAGTTGCGCTGGGGTCACCAAATTCCAGTTTGGTATTTAAATAGTGACCCCAAACAAATACATGTATCTGTGAAAGGTCCTGATGATCCAGAAAATTGGACGCAAGATAAAGATGTATTAGATACTTGGGCTTCATCATGGTTATGGCCTTTTGCTGTTCATGATTGGCCTAATATAGATAAGAACTTAGATACTTTTTATCCTACGAATGCTTTGGTCACCGGACCTGATATCATCTTTTTTTGGGTTGCACGAATGATTATGGCAGGACAAGAATTCTTAAATGAAATTCCATTTAAAGATGTATATTTTACATCTATCCTTAGAGATCAAACAGGCAAAAAATTTAGTAAATCTCTAGGTAATTCTCCTGACCCATTTGATTTATTTAGAGAATTTGGTACGGATGCAACACGATTTGGTACAATGCTAATGGCACCCCAAGGTTTGGATGTTTTGTTCACAAATGATCGATTAGAAATTGGTAAAAACTTCATGAATAAACTTTGGAATGCTTCACGCTTTGTTCAAATGAATCTTGATGAAGTTGATAAAGAAAGAATTAAGTTAGAAAATTTAAATTTAGATGTACCTGAGCAATGGATAATTACTCGTTTAAATGAAACAGCATTAAAGGTTAATGAAGAATTAGAAAGATTTCGTTTTAATGAAGCTGCAAAAGCTATTTATGAGTTTACCTGGAGTGATTTTTGTGATTGGTATATTGAGATAGCAAAAACAAGGTTTTATGGTACTGATAAACAAAAAGTAAAAGAAGCTCAAGTTGTTTGCATTTACGTAATTAAAGGTATTTTAACTCTACTTCACCCGTATGCTCCTTTCATCACAGAAGAAATATGGTCTTATTTTAAGGATGAGACAGACAAAGATTTGATTGTATCACCATGGCTAAAAGGTGATAAATCAGATAAGGCTTTTGCTTCTGATGATTCAGTAGATTTATTAAAACAATTAGTAACAGCTATTCGAACAATTAGAAGCAGTATGAATGTACCTCAAGATAAAAAAGCAAATGTGTTAATTAGAGGTGTTGCTGAATACAGGTCAAAAATTGAATCGTTTGAAAATATAATAATGACACTTGGAAAAATCGAGAACCTTACTCTGGCAGATGAAATAGAAAAACCACCTCAATCAGCTACTGCAGTTGTAAAAAAAATGGAGCTATTTGTTCCACTTAAAGGTTTAATAGATTTAGACCAAGAAATAGCACGTCTTTCAAAAAGAATGAATGAACTTTCAGGTCACCTTCAAAATATAGAAAAAAAATTAGCGAATAAAAATTTCGTCGATCGTGCTCCTGAAAATGTAGTTAAACATGAAAATAAAAAATTAAAAGATATGTCAACTGAATTTACCCTTGTAAAAGCAAACCTGGATATGTTACAATGAAAAAGATTACTGGAATACTTATAACAACATCTTTACTAATGGCTCAATCAAGCAATGCTACAATGACAATGTATAAAGACGGGTTTGGACTTGTAAAGCAACCGGTATCGTGGAATCTCATGTTAGGACAAGATACAATTTCATGGGATCTTTTACCTATGGGGTTGATTAAAGATTCCCCTTTTCTTACACTTCAAAATGCGATAGTGAATATGCAGCGATTAAATCAGGATGTATTTTATTTTTCAGAGTATCTAAATAATTATTTAGGCAAAGTTATTGAAGTTGAATTAATTAATGGGACTTCTTTTAAAGGTACTTTAGTTGAAATGCGTGGCGATAATATTACTATTACTCAAAAAAGAACAACGATATCATTTAATAGAGATCGAGTTGATTATATAACAGTACCAGGTAAGCCAAACAATGCTATTTTCAAACCTTCTTTAACTTGGGTCATCTCGCCATATAATAGTTCAGGCACTGTAACTGGAAACCTAATATATTTATCAAAAGGTTTTGACTGGGATGCAACTTACAGGCTTATTCTAGATGAGTCTGGCAACAATGCTGAATTTTTAGCTGAAGCATATATTAAAAATAATAGCAATTTAGATTTTAATAATTTATCAATACAATTAGTTGAAGGTACATTAAAGCAAAATGGAAGTATAAATACGCAACCAAGAATGTTGCGTTCAATGTCAAATAGTGAAAAAAGTTCTGAAATGAAGGAAGATCCATTAGGTGATTATCATATTTATTCATTGGGAAATAAAATTAATTTAAAAGGTGAAGAGAGTATTACAACCCGTCTTTATTCATCCAGAGACGTTTCATTTGAAAAAACATATTTATTTGAGAATGACGAGAAGAGTCAAAAAGAAGAACCACTTGGAATTGAATATGAGATTTCAAATACAAAGAAAAACAATCTAGGAGTACCCTTACCAAAAGGAAAGATTCAACTCTACCAGTCAACATCAAATGGAAATATCGAGTATGTTGGAGAGGATGAAATTCGACAAGTACCAAAGGGAGCTAATGCGAAAATAATATCCGGCCGAGCTTTTAATGTCGTTGGTAAACGTAAAGTTTTAAATTATGATAGGCAAAGAAAAAGTGAAGAAGGGACCATAAGCATTGAAGTCTCGAATACACTTTCAAAAGATATTGAAGTTCGATTAATTGAACATATTTATGGTGATTGGGTTGTGAGAGATGCCTCAACAAACTATAGAAAAAAAGATGCTTCAACTATTCACTTTCCTATAAATATTTCTGCAAACACTTCAGAGACTGTTACTTATACTTACCGGAAAGAATGGAAGTAATTAGTTGTGCCTGAAAAGGCTTTATCACTTTCTTCATCAATTAAATCCATAAAAGGTATTGGCGCTACACGCGCAGATGCTTTTTCTACGATTAATATTTTTACTGTTTTAGATCTTCTAAGTTATTATCCGCGTAAATATCTAGATCGTTCAACAGTTCTTTCCATCTCAAAATTAAATGTCAATGATGATGCTACTATAATTGGTAATGTAGAAGCAGCCGGAATGAGAAGAGGTAAGCATCGTCAATATTTTCAAGTTGTATTATCAGATGGAAAGGGTATGATTACGCTGACATGGTTTAATGGCGCACGCTATATCAAAAAATCTATTTCGGTAGGAGATCGTCTAGCTGTTAGTGGTAAAGTAGATTTTTTTAATGGTCATCAAATGGTCCATCCGGAATATGAAAAATTAAAAAAAGATGAAGATCCAGTTAATTCAGGAAAAATTATACCTCTATATTCAATATCTTCCGAGCTAAATAAAGCTGGAATAGATAGTCGAAGTATTCGACGAATGATAAAAATAATCTTTAATGATTTAAAAGTGATCCCTGATCATTTTACTGATCATTTTAAAAAAGAGTCTAAATTAACAACTCTTGATAGCGCTTTACGAAATATTCATTTTGCTGAATCGGAGCATAAACTAAATGAAGCGGTTACTCGTCTAAAGTTTGATGAACATTTTTTTCTCCAATTACTTATGGCCATTCGCAAATCTTCTTATCAAAGAATAGAAACAAAACCATTTAAAAAAATTGGTCCTAAATTTAAAATTATTTCTGAAAGTCTTGATTTTGAACTTACAAAGGCACAAAAAAAAGTTATTAACGAAATTAAAACTGACCTAGCTAAACCTTATTCAATGAATCGCCTTTTGCAGGGAGATGTGGGCTCTGGTAAAACAATAGTATCAGTTTTAGCAACTACGATTGCAGTTGCTAATGATGCTCAGGTAGCTATAATGGTTCCAACTGAAATTTTAGCTCGCCAGCATTTTGAATCTTTCAAAAAACATTCAGAAATTGCTCATATGACTTGCGCTTTACTCGTTGGAGGCACTCGGGTAAAAGAGCGAAGAAATATTCTTAATGCTCTTGAAAAAGGTCAAATTAATATTATTATTGGAACTCATGCTCTTATTCAAAAAGATATAATTTTCAAATCTTTAGGTTTTTGTATCATTGATGAACAACATCGATTTGGTGTCAGTCAAAGAAGTGAACTAATATCTAAAGGTTCAAATCCACATTTACTCGCAATGACTGCAACACCAATTCCTAGAACTTTGGCAATTACTTATCATGGTGATATGGATTTATCGATCATTGATGAAATGCCGAAAAACAGAATACCTGTTGTAACTAAAATAGTAAATGAGCCTAGAATGAATAAAGTTTATCAGTTTCTAACTGATGAAGTTTCTAAAAAAAGACAGTGTATGATTGTATACCCTTTAGTTAAAGAATCAGAAAAATCTGATTTAGCGGCAGCTGTTGAGATGTTCTCTTACTTATCAGAAAAAGTATTTTCTGGATTAGAAGTTGGCCTCTTGCATGGTAAAATGAAAAAAGAAGAAAAAGATGAGGTCATGAGTAATTTTAAACAAAATAAAATTAATATACTTATTTCAACTACCGTTATAGAGGTTGGGATTGATATACCTAATGCTACTGTCATGTTGATTGAACATGCAGAAAGGTTTGGTCTTACTCAGCTTCACCAGCTTCGAGGTCGAGTTGGTAGAGGCTCTGAAAAAAGCTATTGTATTTTGGTTCACAGAAAAATAACAGAAAATTCGAAAAAAAGATTAAAGATTATGGAATCTACAAATGATGGTTTCGAAATTTCAGATGAAGATTTAAAGATAAGAGGACCCGGAGAGTTTTTTGGTATACGTCAAAGTGGATTTTTAAAATATAAAATTGCAAATATGGTAACGGATGGACCGATATTAAGAAATGCCAGAGAAGCTGCATTTTCTTTAGTAGAAAGAGATGCAACTTTAAGTCATCCGGAACATAATTTAATTCGCGATCGTTTAGTAAATGAATATCAAGAAAAACTTCAAAAAATAAATATTTCATGATTTATTAGTTTTTTAGATTTAGCTATTATTTAATGTAGTTTTGTTAGCTGTTTATAAAAGAATTTTTTTAAGAATAATTATAACTTATTTAAGAGGAAGAGCATGACTGAAGAACAATTGAAAAAAGAAGATCAACTATTTATTCATCTTGTAAATACGTTTGTACAAAGTGCGTGGATTTCTTTAGGCAAGGTCAAGAACCCTGTATCTGATACAATGGAAAGAAACTTAGATCAAGCTACCTATTATATAGATTTATTGGATATGCTACAAACAAAAATGAAAGGTAATCTTAGTGAGTGGGAAGAGCAGTATATAATTCATAGTCTAAGTGAATTAAAGCTAAATTTTATTGATGAGCAAAAAAAGAGCTCCGAAGAAGATAAAAATGATAAGATTAAAGAAGCAAAGCCACCAGAACAAAAAGAAAAGCCTAAAGCAAAAAAGAAGGAAAAACCCTCTAAAAAGTCATCTAAAAGTAAGAAAGAAAAATAAAATTGATACATAAAGACTATATTCAATTCAACCGTTTGCTTGCTGTATTAGCACTCGGGTTTTCATTCTTAATATACCTTTTAACTATGGCAGATACGGTTCCCTATTGGGATTCAGGAGAGTTTATTGCAACATCATATATTTTAGGTGTCCCTCATCCTCCAGGAAGTCCTTTATATTTAATTATTGGCCGAATCTTTTCAATGATGCCTTTTAATCCTGATATCGCATTTCGTATTAATCTTATTTCCCCGGTGGTAAGCGCATTAGCTATTATGTATCTATATCTTGCTAGTGTCAAATTAATATCAAACTATCGTGGTAAAATTCAAACTCAAACAGATGCCATTATTACTTTTGGAGGGGCCCTAGTTGGTGCATTGACATTTGCATTTACCGATTCACATTGGTTTAATGCTGTAGAGGCAGAGGTCTATGGCTTTTCTACATTTTTTACTGCTATTGTTGTTTGGCTGATTCTTCATTGGGCCGAAAGAGCTAATGAAAAAGGAAATGAAAGATATATCCTAATTATTGCTTACATGATTGGTTTAGCTACTGGAGTGCACTTATTAAATTTATTAGCACTTCCTTTCATAGCACTTATTATTTATTTTAAAAAATATAAATTTTCTTTTAAAGGATTTTTAATTACTGCATTAATAACGGGGATGGTTTATTTAATAATTAATGTAGGTATTATTAATGGTACTCCGAAGCTTGTGGATAGTATAGGCCTAACTATGACTATTTTGCTTAGTCTAATTATTTTTGGTGCAACGGTCTATACCATTTCAATAAAAAAAATTCAATACGCATTAGCACTTTCCTCTGTTGTTTTTATACTAATTGGTTACTCAAGCTATGCAATGATATTTATACGATCTGGTCAAAGCCCAGCAATTAATGAGAATGATCCGTCTACTGTATCTCGTGCTATTGCCTACATGGAGAGAGAACAATATGGTCAAATGTTTCAATTTCCTAGGCGTTATAAAGGTTTGCCTTCAAAACATGAAGCTGTAGGTAGACCAACAAATGGAAGGGAATATTCTCCATCTCAAGAAAGAAAATATAAGACGTATCGTTTAGATAAACAGTGGGATTATTTTTGGAGCTACCAAGTAAAAAAAATGTATTGGCGGTATTTTTTATGGCAGTTTGCAGGGCGAGGACCAAGTACAGATAATTACGTAACAGCCTATGGTGCAAATGTTGATCAAGATGGAGTTGATTGGTTTCACTTTGGTTTTCCATTAGCCTTCCTATTTGGTCTTTGGGGGATGTTTTTTCATTTTCAGAAAGATAAAGAACAAGCTTTTTCGGTATTAAGCCTATTTCTTATGACGGGTCTTGCTATTATAATTTTTGTTAATCAAGATAATCCACAGCCCCGTGAAAGAGATTACTCTTATGTGGGCAGTTTCTTTGCTTTTGCAATGTGGATATCAGTTGCTGTATCTGCACTTGGCGATTGGGTAAAAAAATTATTGAATGATAAACCAATTTCAAAAAGTGTATTAATTGGTCTTTTTTCATTTCTTTTATTAGCTATGCCTGGAATGATGTTAAAAGCAAACTACCATGAGCATGATCGCTCAGATAATAGACTAGCATGGGATTATAGTTATAATATTTTACAATCTTGTGAACCTAATGCCATCATTTTTACAAATGGTGATAATGATACTTTTCCACTTTGGTATTTACAAGAAGTAGAGGGTATAAGGAAAGATATTACGATTGCAAACCTAAGTCTTTTAAATACAGAATGGTATATCCGTCAAATACGAGACTCACGTCAAGCTCAGCATAACTCAAGTGAATTAGATCGGTTTATTAATATGTCAGATAGTCAAGTTTTTGATATTGCTTCTGGCCTCCAGCCTTGGAAGTCTCGAAACGTTCAAATTCCAGCCCCTAAATCTGAAAAGAATAAAGATGGTTTTATAGAATGGAGAGTAGAGCCTACTTTTGCGGGTCAAGCTCTTATGGTTAAAGATATGATGATTTTAAAAATTATTTCCGATGCAAAATGGAAATATCCAATATATTTTGCTGTGACCGTACCTGCAAGTAACCGTCTTGGCCTTGAAGATCATATTGAGATGGAAGGATTGGTCTATCGTTTACGTCCTCATAAAATAGACAAAAGAAACCCGATTAATGAAGAACGAATGTGGACCAACCTTATGTCAGGATATAATTCTGATGTTTGGCAAAAAGATATTGAAGCGAAAGAATGGTTAGAGTTGGAAGATAAAGTTTGGTCTAAAGATTATAAGCCTGGTTATCTTTACAGGAATTTAGGAAGAGAAGATGTTTATTATTTTCCATCTACAAATATACGACTTCTTCAAAACTTAAGAAGTGCACATATGCAATTAGCTGCATATCATTATATGTCTTTTAAAGATTATCAGATTAGTGATAAAGAAAAATCTGAAATACACCGAAATAAAGCCTTAGCTGTTATTAATAAAATGCAAGATAATATTCCAGAACGTACAATTCGATATGATGCAAAAGATCTTCATTATCAATTAGGTCGTCTTTATGGTGAATTAGGAGATAAAGAAGAATTAAAACGTATAATGGATATTCTCATGGCTAGGAAGGACCTTTCATTAAGAGACAAGGTAGACTATGGTCAAGTATATTTATCTCAGCTAGATTCATTTCAAATAGGAAAAACTATTTTTGAAGGACTTTATGAAGATTTTAAATCAATTGAAAATGGACAGCGTCTAATTTCACAAAACGAAATGAAAGATTGGCGTAATTACTTTACTCAAATTGTTTCTTCATTGATTTTTACCTACAAAAAATTAGATATGATTAATGAAGCAGAATTAGTAATCAACGATTGGTTAAATAAAAATCCAAATGATCCTGTGGCTAAACAACTTCTTGAAGATTTAAAATTAGAATAAGGTAAAAGCTTTCTTGGCTCGATTCTAACCTTAAACTAAATATGGAAAATCCAAAAGTATCTATTATTATCCCTCATTGGAATGGTATAGATATACTTTCTGAATGTTTAGAATCATTACTACAAACAGTTTATGATAATTTAGAAATAATTGTAGTTGATAATGCTTCAACTGATGGTAGTCCTGATTTAATTAGTTTAAACTTTCCTCAAATAAATATTTTAGAAAATAGCCAAAACTATGGGTATGCAGGTGGTTGTAACCGAGGAGCAGAAGTATCTAATGGTGATTATTTAGTATTTTTAAATAATGATACAGTTCAAGATCAAAATTGGATATCTCCATTAGTAGATTTTCTTAATTTAAATCCAAAAGTTGCAGCAGTACAGCCTAAAATTTTAAATTTTTATGATAGAGAAAAGTTTGATTATGCAGGTGCTGCTGGTGGTTGGTTAGATGTCTTAGGTTTTCCGTTTGCTAGAGGCAGAGTTTTTAACGACCAAGAAAATGATAACGGTCAATATAATAAAATGCGACCAGTCTTTTGGACTAGTGGTACTGCATTCATGATAAGAAAAGTTGACTTTGAATCAGCAGGTATGTTTGATGAAAACTTTTTTGCTCATCAAGAAGAGATTGATCTTTGTTGGAAACTTCACCTAATGGATAAAGAAACATGGGCTATTCCTAGCAGTGTAGTATATCATAAAAATGCAGCTACACTACCAATGTTTTCTCGAAAAAAACAATATTTGAATCATAGAAACTCTATGCAAATGATTTTGAGTAATTATAGCTTGCCGCTTACATTGTATATTTTTCCAATCCGTCTTGCATTGGAATTAGTTGCCTTGGTTTATTCATTAATTAGAATGGATTTGAATCATGCAATTGGAATAATACAATCATTATTATGGATTATTAGCCATCCTTTTTCTATTTTAAAAAGAAGAAAAAAAATTAAACAATTACGAGTTGTAAAAGATAAGAAAGTATTGCCTTGGTTATACTGGGGCAGTGTGGTGTTTGATTATTATATTGGAGGAAAAAAACGGTCAACTGATATTATTAAAGAATAATTTTTATTTTTTCTTTAATCCTATGATATAAACATCTTTATGTGTGGGATCCATTTCAGATAAACGATATAACATTTCTTCTTGACCTAATAAGTTTAAGCGCTTGGCTAGTTTTTCTTTATGCGCATTAATAAAATGTAGAGTTCTTCCTGTAGGATATTGGCGAAAAACAATTTCTAATCCTTCCATCATTAGTTTGAATTCGTTTAGTGCATCATCAGGATTACCTTGATCAAAAAGATCCATACCCACATAGAATGCAAAACGAGCTTCTCGAAGCCCTTTATTACCAGTAACCTCTTTTAATAATTGTACTCGTGAGCTCCATCCTTTAGGATAATCAGAGGCCATACCTCTTAGTGCTATCTCACGAGCTTGTCCATAGGCATAGTTACCTCCATAAAACTCATATGTGTCCATCCATCCAGCTAAAACAGCATAAGCATAGTATGCAAAAAAGCTACCTAAAGGATTGAAAACTACTGGATCAAATTGTATTGAACCACCAGCATTATAATGAAATTGCAGTGCCTTGTCAAAATATCTAATATCTAACCCATCAGATACTAAAACTTGAGCATGAAATGTCTCCATTCCACCTTTTTGAGCAACGCCTTGAAAAACAATAGATATATTAAGGGGGATATTTAAACCCTGAAACTTATCATCCCATAATTGTCCACCAAAGAATCGACTAACTTCATCTCTAATTGATGAAACTTTTTGTCTTTCACTATCACGAAGAAGTCGATCATCCACGGTAACTTCAACTTTTCCAAATTGACCTATTAGTAGTGATGATAATATTAATAGTGATGTAAGAGTTCTCATGGTTGGAAACTAAGTGAATTACCTGACCAAAAAAAGTATCATTAGTTTAAGGATTTAGATGGGCTTCATAACCTGATGGGTAGATTTAGAAATAGAAGAAATATTTTAGTCCAAAAGAAAAAAATTAGAAATACCTATTTATTAATCACAATCTGTATTTTTGAATCGTGATAAATACCCTACAGATACAAGTACTACCAGAAGTGGCATCAACCCCAAACTTGCTAAAAACAATTATATCAAAACAGCTGAATATTTCTAATCATGAGATTAAACATATTGAGATTCTTAAAAGATCTATAGATGCTAGGCAAAAAACAACTAAGATTAATCTTAAAGTTGCTGTTTATATCAAGGAAGAATTTGTACAAAGAATAGAAAACTTTCCTGAGTATCAGGACGTAAATGGGAAAGATGAAGTTATTATTATTGGAGCTGGACCTGCTGGCCTTTTTGCAGCTCTTAAATTGATTGAGAATGGTAAAAAACCCATTATTATTGAAAGAGGAAAAGATGTGCGGTCCAGAAGGAGAGATTTAGTTAATCTCACAAAAAAACATATTGTTAATAAGGATTCTAACTATTGTTTTGGCGAAGGAGGTGCTGGTACTTTTTCAGATGGAAAGCTATACACACGTTCCAAGAAAAGAGGAGATGTAAATAAGGTATTAGATGTATTAGTTAGGCATGGTGCAACTCCAGATATTAGGGTGAATGCTCACCCTCATATTGGCACGAACAAACTACCTAGAATTATACAAGCTATTCGTGAAACAATTATTCAATATGGAGGGGAAGTACTTTTTGATAGCCGTTTAACAGATATTAGTATTAAAAATAATGCCGTAAAAGGGGTTGAACTACAAAACGGAACAAAAATTGAAGCCAACAAAATTATCTTAGCAACTGGGCATTCTGCTCGAGATATTTTTGAACTATTACACCAAAAAGGAATAGCAATAGAAGCAAAAGCTTTTGCCTTTGGCATAAGAGTAGAACATACTCAAGAACTGATTGATCAAATACAATATAAATGCAAGACTAGAGGTGCATTTTTACCGCCTGCTCCTTACTCAATTGTTAAACAAGTTGGTGGTAGAGGGGTCTATTCATTTTGCATGTGCCCTGGAGGAATAATTGCACCTTGTGCCACAAGCCCAGGTGAAGTGGTGACTAATGGATGGTCGCCATCTAAAAGAGATTATCCTACTTCTAATTCAGGGATTGTAGTAGAATTAAAAGTAGAAGATTTTGCAAAATATAAAAAACACGGTCCTTTAGCAGGTGTACAGTTTCAAAAAGAGATAGAACAATCAGCATGGAAATTAGCAGGTGAAACACAAAGAGTACCTGCTCAAAGGTTAGTTGACTATGCTAATAATATATTATCAACTGATATTCCTAAAACTTCTTATATACCAGGAACAACATCAGCTATGATCAACACTATATTTCCTGAATTTATCGCAAAAAACTTACAAGAAGGATTACGCCAAATAGGTAAGCAAATGAAGGGTTATTTTACAAATGAAGCAGTGGTTCATGCTCCTGAAAGTAGAACCTCTTCTCCTGTGCGTATTCCCAGAGATAGTGTGACATTAGAACACTCACAAATAAAAGGTTTATATCCTTGCGGCGAAGGGGCTGGTTATGCAGGTGGAATTATCTCTGCTGCCATTGATGGAGAGAAATGTGCAAAAATGTGTTAAGTCTATTAAATGTGACTGAAAAAATAAAAATAGAGTGTGAGTATAATCTTAGATACCCCAAATGTAATGAGCTGATTAGTCAGAATAAAACTACAGTTAAAGTTTCAAAAATTGGAATGAAAGCGATGAAATATAAAGACCAGCATTTCAGTGGCTGAATCAAAAATAATAACCTTCCCTCAAGTGGGTGATGTTTTATTTGAACGCAGCTACCGTGCCAAGCATATTATCATTTCTATTAAGTCATCTTCGAAAATAAGAATAGCTGTACCAGTAGGTATAGATTTTGAAAAAGCACGTAAATTTGCAGAAAAAAAAGAGTATTGGATAGAAAAGCAGCTAGCAAAATTTTCAAATTCAACGGCAATTCCTATTTTAGATACTTTCACCGGTGAAGATTTAATCGATCGTAAAAAGTATCTAACCAAAAGAGTTGATGCTTTATCTAAACAGCATGGTTTTAAATATAATAAATTAAGATTTAAGGTTATGAGAACTAGATGGGGGAGTTGTACTGCAAAAAATAATATTAGCTTAAATATTTTAATGGCTCACACTTCTAAAAAGTTGCAAGATTATATTATTTTACATGAATTAGCCCATACTCGTATTAAAAATCATAGTAACAGCTTTTGGGTATTGATGGATAGAATTACGGGTGATGCAAAGGCAATTAATAAAGAACTAAATGAAAAATATACTTTGTATAAATAAAGCAAAGTTTAGCCCCTTACTTGTGGAATAAAAGTTATTAGGCAATTGATAAAATTTTCATATTAACGAAACTTAAAAACATATTACTGAGTTGAGAATTTGTCTTTGGGACTTGATTAGGTTTTATCTTTGACTTAATTTTTCTTCTGAATTGCAGATAATTGTAATCTCTACCAAATAAGTTTATTTAATTCGATCAAGAATAGGAACCTCAATATGGCAACTTTGATTTTACGTGAAACTTATCACGCTTTAGAAGAAGAAATGAAAGCTATTGATAAATTAAAGAGAGAGACTTCAATGAAGATTAGGGATGCAGCTAGTCATGGAGATCTTAAAGAAAATGCGGAATACCATGCAGCTAGGGAGGAGCAGAGTTTAATAGTATATAAGAAACAATTAATACAGTCCCATGCCCCGTTTCGTTTTATCGAGCAAAATGAAATTGATACGGATGAAGTAGGATTTGGAAATAAGGTTACAATTCTTGAAGAGGGTAAAGATAAAGCTGAAGACTATTATCTATTAGGCCCCATAGAATTTGAGTTGGACGCTTATCCAATGATTGTAACCTATCATGCGCCTTTTGGTCAAGCCATGGTGGGTAAAAAGATTGATGAATATTTCACGCTCGAAATTGAGGGGAAAGACACAAAGTTTACTATTACTGCAATTGAGAAGGTTCCTGTAAAATAATTTTTTAAAATTTTATAGTCAACTCATAATAGTTAATTAATTATTTTTAATGGCTAAAGAAAATCCAAAATCATATTGTGACTATGTAGCTAACTTAGAAAAAAACAATATTCATAAAATTTATCACGATGAACAGTATGGTTTTCATATAAATGATGATAATGAATTGTTTGGGCGATTAATTCTTGAAATTAATCAGGCAGGCCTTTCTTGGACAACTATTTTAGTGAAGCAAAATAATTTCAGGAAAGCTTTCTCAGATTTTAACAT
>Ga0209335_10000864_pt1 | contig 36179 bp, 18 predicted proteins | sample COG_09_FD_184753 | JGI IMG/M metagenome (GOLD analysis project Ga0209335, IMG submission 184753) | Pelagic Microbial community sample from North Sea - COGITO 998_met_09 (SPAdes) (version 2) | ecosystem: Environmental > Aquatic > Marine > Neritic zone/Coastal water | place: Helgoland, sampling...
CGCCTTCGAAGAAGAAGGAGGAGGAAGAAACGCAAACTTCTTCTGTTTCGGAAAAACCGAAACCGTACGATTCTACGGATATGTTATCGAAAGTCCCAAGCTCTACGACGCTCTCGGCGGCGGATATCTTAGCGAGGGAAGGTCAAGATGCGAGTTCTTTACTCGTCGACGATGCACCGAACGATACCGAAGACGCGTTATCGCAAGATATTGGTTTGAGTTTGGACGACGGCGCGGCGACGCCAAGTTCGGGAACGTTAGCGGCGGCGGAGACTGCGACCACGGCTCAACAGCCGACGCCGACGATGTTCGTGCCGCAACAGCAGGAACAACCGACGACGACGACAATCGCGTCTTCTTCAACAACTTTCCCAACGCCCCAGGCGCCCATCATCACCTCCTCTTCGTTCTCTAACGGTGTCGTGCCACCGCGACCGCCGATGGTTGTTGATTCTAGCAGTACAGCGACGACGACGGAAGAAACTTCTACCGCGTCTTCTGGACCGGATTTATCGAGCATGGATGCGTTGCCAGATGAAGACGTCAACCTCGACGTCGACGATCCATCCGGTCGAATTTCTTCTTCTTCTCAGGAAGAAGAAGAAGAAGAAGAAGATCGCGCGAGAGGCCACGTTGACGATGAAGAGGATATAGTCGTACCGGACGATGATGGTGATACTACTGAAAACGAGCAAGCGGAAACTGGTGAATCGGAAGAAGATCCGGCGCCAGCTGAACAACAAACTGTTGAGCAGTCGCAGCGAGAAGTTGCCGCCGATGCAGATGAACAACAGCAACAGCAGCAGCAGATTGAAGTGCAACAACAACAGTTGCAGCAACAACAAATACAGCAGCAGCAACAGCAGCAACAACAACAAGAACAGCAGTATTATCAACCGCAACAGCAGCAACCGATTAACTTTCAACCGAAAATCATCATTCCAAAGCAAAAGTCTTCCAGACGAAGGAGCAGCGGTAGCAGTCAGCAAGCCTTGGGCGTTTCTCAAGAAGATCTCGAAGAGAAGTTGGAAGAAGCTTCGGCGAGTGCGGTCGGGAACGTCGTGGACGCGTTTGTCGGGAAACTCGACAACGCGGCCAACGCCGCCCGGGCTGGGCCAAAAGCCATCGAACGCTCGTTATCGCCGATGGATCGATTAACCGAATCTATCGCTCGTATTTTAAACGATAAAGAAGAGGAAAACAACAAAGAGAGAAGGTCTTCGCGAAGAAGATACGACGACGAGGACGAGGACGATTACGAATACGACGAAAGAGATCGGAGACGAAGAAGAGACGACCGACGACGCGACGAATACGACGAAGAACGCGATTATCGAAGAAGCGACAACGCGAGGCAGTCTTTAGGTGAACCAATGAGCACGGAGGATAAACTGAACCAGAAAATGCGCGACTTGGGTGTCGAGGACGCCATCGCCGAGAAGCAGCGACGTGAAGACGACGCTCGAATGGGCGAGATGATTAAGCAAAAGTTAAGTCTGATGGATCCCGATATCGTCGAAGATAAACCGTACTTGGAACCGACGCAGCTCGAGATGAACCAAATTGTCGAGAGAACGCTGAAGAAGTTGGGCATCGAAGACATCGCCAAGAGAGAAAAGGATACAAAGATGGAAGAAAAACTCGAGCAAATCATCGCGGAGAAATTCGATAAGATGGGTTTGAACAACGACGACGATGATGACGAGGAAGATAACTTAGCGCCGTTTCGAAAGGGAAAGAAGGCGAGTCGTATCGAGAAGCGGGTGCAAAAGGCTGTCGCGGGTATCGAAAACAAGTTGTACGCGAACACGTTCGGCCAGCTCAACGGAAACCAACAGATGCAACCGCAAATGGGCGTTCCCATGATGCAACAACCGTACGGTTATCAACCACAGCCAGTCTTGTACGACCAATTCGGTCGACCAGTCGTGACTGCGCCGCAACCTGTCGTGCAGCAGCAACCGCAAGAGATTGCCGGTCACACGGAAAAGGACCGCGCGGAGGACGCCATCGAACGCATGGAGGCTTTGTTTGAAAGCAAGATGAAGGAAAAGGATCAACCTTCTCGATTGGCATCTTCAGCTTACGCGCGCGCTTCCTCGGCTCGTGGCGACGATGATATGCCCGAGAATCTTGATGATCTTTCTCTTAATGATGACGCCGATATTTTATCCACCAGACGAGACACCGGCGGCGCGGACCAAGAGCCTGATTTGGAGGCGTTGAGAAAGGAAGTCGCGCAAGTTGTCGCTCAGTCTATCGAAGAGAAGAAAGCGGCTGCGCAGAAACAAGTGTTGACGGCTGAGCAGCAACTGAAGGAAAAACTTGACTCTTGGAAAACGAACGAGGCGACGAAGGACATGGATGCGGATTTCCAAGCTATGCAGCAAATGGAAACGCAACCAAGCGCTTCTACTTCTTCGTTAACGACGGACGTACAAAGCGCGGCGAAAAAGGTCAAGGCGATGTTGCTCGGTGGTAACGGTGCAGACTTGACGTCTTCGTCCGTGTCCGCGGTACCAGAAGCGGCGGCTACTGACGTCGACCCGGTCGCGGCTGCTGCCATACCGCAGCAACAACAACCGGCGCCGCAGCAAGTACCTCAACCTGTCGCAACCTTTATCGATCCTGCGACCGGTCAGCCAGTAATGACTACTCAGCCAGCCGATATCGCCGTTCCATCGACTGCCACTGCCGCCGTCGTAGCTCCAACAACCGAAGAACCCGTCGTGGAAGCCGCCGTTCCGACTGGTGAAGTCGTCGAGGAGAAACCGGCCAAGAAGGAGAAAAAGCCGAAGAAACTCTCTGACATGGACATCATCATGGGAGGCTTGAGCAACGACGACGACGACGATGACGGCAACAACTCTTCCAAAAAGTCCAAGAAATCTTCCAAGAAAGCAAAGAAAGACCCGTGGGGCGACGACATCAAACCTTCCAAAGCCGAGAAAGAGGACGAAGAGGACGACTCGAGCGCGACGGCGGTTGCCGCCAAAGACGACTCGGTCTTGGACAACATCGGAGGCGAAGACGACGTCGACTCCATCTTAGCCGACTACGAAGCCGCTAAATAATAACACGAACAATAATAACCATAGTAGCGTCGAAATAAAGTAACGAATGTAATCTAATATATAGCATTGAGCCAATCTTAAACTGCATTAACATCATCCGCTCGTTTTTCACTCGAAATCACTCCTCGGAGACGTCACTCGTCTCTCCTAAACATGCCTTCGTTTTTAACGACAACAACTCGCGCCGCTTCTGCCGTGAACAACAACAACACCAAGGAGAAGAATAACAACGCGAGTACTAAAAAGAGTCGTCAAAAGTCTTTAAAACCGTCGTCGTCGGAGTCGTCGAGGAAAGCGAATCAAAAGCAGCAGATATCCGTCCCGTCCTCTACACCTTTACCGGGGAAAGAAATCATCCGGAAAAGCATCGGGACGACGCTTTCGCTGACACTCGCGGTCGGCATTGGATACTTCTTAGGGAACAATCCAACGTACTTGTCGGAGATTTTCGGGAAGACGTTCGGTGGTGGGCGTTCTGCGTCTGCTTCTTCCGAAGAAATGGTCGTTTTAAACGAAGGCAAGAACGAAACGTATGAAGAGTTGTTTTCGATAGACACTATGGACTCGGCGACGAAGGCGAACATGTGGCGAGTGGTGAACGACGGGGTCATGGGAGGCGTCTCGAATTCCGCGATGATGCCACCGTCGCCGAATTCGCCTGGGTTTAGCAGATTTGCAGGTACCGTTCGGTTAGAAAATAACGGCGGGTTCGCTTCGGTTAGAAGAGCGTTGCCGAATTCCGACGCGAGCGCGTATAAAGGCGTGTACGTAAAATGTAAAGCGGCGATGAAAGAAAGAGACGAGAAGAAGCAGTTTTTGCTGTTAGCGAAAGATGCGGAGTGTTCGAGGAACTTCGGGACGAACTTTAAGAGCGCTTTTACGGTGAAGAGCGCGGACGATTGGGAGGTGAAATTGTTTCCGTTCGAGAAGTGCTTCAAGAAAGGCGAGAGAATGGGAAGACCGATCGAACGCGGCCCGATAAACGTGAAGGAAGTGACCGAGTTAGGCTTGATGATTTTAAGAGGAGAAGAGGCGCAGGTCGGTAATTTTGGCTTGGACGTGGAGGAGTTTGGGTTTTATGTGTGATTCATGATATATAGAACAAGTATTTAGCGCGATTTTATATTTAGTAATACAACAACAATTTATTCATTTTCATTTAAGCGGCGGCGGCGGCAGAAGAGGCGCTATCGTCGCCGCTCCCTTGCGAGCGTTCAAACTCAACCCAATCGCCAAAGCTCGAAAAACCTTCCTCGGGTTCGGTGAGCGAGCATCCCATAACCGTGCGTAACTTTTTCCTTTTCCCAAAAGCAAACTTGAACAAAATTTTTGGCATGCCGAATAAACCGCCAAACGCAAACGTAAATCCTCGAAAGGCTTTGCCCGCGATTTGGGCAATGACTAACTTAATAATCACTTGTCCGAAATCAAACGAGCGTTTGATGTGTTCAGTCACCGGCACCGAGCGCAATCCTTTTGCCAGTTCCGTGCGCAACGTTTTATCTTTCGTCAGCATGATTGCCGCGTCTGCGGCCATGCTAAACATGGGCAACTTAACGCCGCCTTTCGCGCCGACTTGCGCCAACTCAATCATGGCGGTCAACCGTTCCCACTCGAATCGACCATCGACGATGATAACTTTGAGCAATCGTAAACGCAGCGCCGGGTCTGGGTCGGTCAAAAGACGTCTGGCGACGTATGGAAACGCGGCATCTAAAAAGTTAAATTCCGGGTCTAACGTCAAGCAAATCGATTCTTGCGTCAACAACGATCGAATGACCAAGGAAAACCTTTCGGGAACTCGAATCGGGTACTTGAACAATAACTTGTTGAACTCTTTCGTCAACCCCCGAAAGGAAAATCCGTTCGTGCCCGCTAACTGTTCCAACGCGTCTTCACCCCAAACCTCTTGCAACCCCAACGCGACATCCGCGATGTCCGCTTTGTTCTTATCTAAAAAGCCGAGCGTTTGCAACGTCTCCGAGAGTTGCATGTAATCTCGATTCATCGTGTGCACGACGGCATCAATCAACGATTCTTGGTTGGATCTCGAAATCTCCGCGACGTTACCGAAATCGACGTAGGCAATATCACCGTCTCTCAAGGCTAACACATTTCCCGGGTGCGGATCGCCGTGAAACAAACCAAAATCTAACAGTTGTCTCAAGCCGCTTTCGACGCCGTTTTGGAGAAAAATGCGTTTCGCCTCGTCGCTGCCAAACGCGTTCGGCGCGGTGCACCGAACACCTTCTTGCCAATCCATGACTAAAACTTTCGGACCGGAGAGTTCTGGAACGACCGCGGGTATGTGCACGGACGGATCGTCCGCAAAATTGTTCCGAAAATCTCTCAAGTTTCTCCCTTCTTGGATGAAATCGAGCTCTTCCAATAATTTCTCCGCGAACTCGTCGACTAAAAGCGTCGCAGGGCACCCGACGTTTTCCAAACAGAAGTTGTCAAACAATTGCTTCGCCGCCGCTCTCAACACGAACAAATCTAAAATCACCGAGTCTCTCGTGTTTGGTCTCAAAACTTTTATCGCCACGTCCCGTTTATCTTTTTTCAGCGTCCCTCGATACACCTGTCCGATGCTTGCCGCGGCGACTGGCTCTTTCGTAAACGTCTCAAACACGTCGTCAATTTTCTCCCCCCACTGCGATTCCATTATCTCCCTTGCTTCGGACGTGGGAAACGCTGGAACTTTATCTTGTAAAGTCGTCAACTCCTCCATAACGTCTTCCGGCACTAAATCCGGCCTATTCGCTAAATTCTGCCCGAGCTTCACGAACAGCGGTCCCAAGCTCGTCAACGTCGTCTTCACCTCTTTCGCCCATAATCTATCGTTCGTCACCCCATCCGCGCTCTTTTCGGCCGTTGACCGATCGATTCTTTCCAACTCTTTCCTCTTCCCGTTCAACTTTGAAAACTTTTGCGTCAAAAACAACACTCGTTTCGCCAACTTTGCCGGTCGTCTTAACGCTTCTCGCCGAATCGCCTCGGGGTCGTATCGAGTCACCACGTTACAAAAATTCGCGTCAAACTCCACCGTCTCTTTCGTTTTCTTTCTCGCTTTTGCTCTCGAAAGCTTTTTCTGTTCTGTGCTTACATCGACGTCTTCACCCGCGATCCTTTTAATCGCCGTACCGCTCAAGAGTGGTTTTTCCTCCTCCTCTTTATCTTCTTCTTTGAAAGCACCATCTTTAATACTGCTATTGCTATTGCTCGTCGTCGTCGTTCGAAAAAGTAAAACGCGTCGTTCTCCTCGCCCTTTTTCTCCTTCTTCGCTTTTAAAACGTGGTCTTCTTCTTCCTCCTCCTCTGCGTAGAATTCTCGTCTTATCCGTGTTATTCGAGAATCCAACTTTCTGTTGAAGTTTCACGGGATAAATCGTTCTCGACATCATCATCATCGTGTAATCTTTCCAAAGCGCTTTCTGTACTACTCACCCGAGAGAAAGAAAAAGAGAGCAGTAGAGAGAGAGTGGTAAGAACACACTCGATAAAACGCGTTACAGCGGTCGAGTGAAAATAAATCTCTTTTTGTTTATTATAGTATTCAACAAGAGACGACTTTCTTTTGTTTGAGGAGAGTACGACGAGAGAAATGACAAGTGTCTTCTGTGTTTTTCCAAAGAAAAGAAACGAAAGCACAACCGTGTTTAGGGTATCAATATGAAACCCTAAAACAGCACGACCTCGAAACGAAGCAGCACTTTTTTTTACGACATCACACGTAAGCGAAAAGTACCACGCGTACGAGTACTACGTAAGACTACTTCAGAGAGAGAGACAGAGACAGAGAAATGACGACGACGACACCACCAACAACAACAACTTCTTGTTGTTGTTCGCATTCTTCGAGAAGGACGTTGTCGTTAAAAAAGAATTATTCGTCGTCTTTGTTTTTTAGAAGAAGGACTGTTGCGACGACGGCTGCTCGCACGCCTAATCGTCGTCGAAAAGACATCGTAACGGCTTCTTCGTCGTCGTCGTCGTCTTTGTCAAAGTCGTCGTTTCATCGTCGTCAGAGGAAAGAAGAAGACAACAACAATAACAAAGAAAAAAGAAGAGGCGATTTACTCCCGCGAAATGCGGCGACGTACGGGGAAGAGCCGCCGCAACAACCGTCGCAATTTCGCGACAGGAAATCAGGAGGCGGCGGCAGAGGAGGCAGAGGACGAGGTTCGAACGGCAGAGGCGGCGGGAGATCGAGCGAGAACAAAGGAGGACGAGGAGGACGAGGAGGACGAGGAGGACGAGGACGAGGAAGAGGCGTGCGGAAATCTTCGGACGGGAAGTCGCATCTCGGGTCGTCGTTGGAGTACGTCGAGGACAAAGCGTTCCCGAGCGTGTACGACGAAAAGCCGAGAGGAGGAGGAGGAGGCGCGTCGTCGCAAGGAGAGTATAACGATGATTTAATCGACGATCCACCGATTAAAATTTTACCGTTAGGAGGGTTAGGCGAGATTGGTATGAATTGTATGCTCGTGGGCGTGAACGATAGGTACATTTTGTTGGACGCCGGGTTGATGTTTCCGGACCACGAGGAGCTCGGGATACAAAAAGTGTTACCGGACGTCAGTTTTTTGAAAAGATGGAGAGATAAGATTGAAGCGGTAGTGATTACGCACGGACACGAAGATCACATCGGGGCGTTGCCGTGGGCGATCCCTGCGCTCGATCCGAACACGCCGGTATACGCGGGTATTTTCACCATGCAACTCGTCTCCCGACGCATGCAAGAGTTTAACCTTTGGAATCCGGACCGGTTTAAAGTTATGGAAATGGGCCAACGGTTCATGGCGGGACCGTTCGAGATTGAAGCGGTGAGAGTGACGCACTCGATCCCGGATTGTTGCGGGTTGATTTTTAGGAGCGAACACGGGACGATTGTTCACACCGGAGATTGGAAAATTGACGAGGATCCCGTGGATAATCAAATCTTCGATCGAACGGCGTGGGAACAAGTCGGGAAGGAAGGGGTGACGCTGATGATGTCAGATTCGACGAACGTTTTGTCGCCGGGAAGGACGACGTCAGAGTCTGAGGTGAGGGAAGCGATCATGCAAAAAGTGGTTGGACATAAAGGACGGATTATATCGACCCAGTTCGCGTCAAATATACATCGATTGTACGGTATTCGCGACGCCGCGCAAGCGACGGGGAGATCTATCGCGTTTGTTGGACAATCTTTGAATACGTATTTGGAAGCGGCCAAGAAAGCTGGAATGGCACCGTTCGATCCAGAAAAGCTCGTTCCTGCCGAAGATATCGATTCGTACGACCCGTCGAAGCTGTTAATTGTAACCACCGGGTCGCAAGGTGAACCAAACGCTCAGTTGGCTCGCGCCGCGTGCGGCGCCTCCCCGTTACTCACCTTACGAAAAGAAGATTTGTTATTGTACTCGGCAAAAATGATTCCCGGCAACGAGAAAAAAGTCATGCGAATGATGAATTCAATAGCTAAAATCGGCCCAACCATCACCATGAAACGCGACGACGGATTACACTCCTCCGGTCACGCGCATCGGGAAGAGTTGGACGAAGTTTTGAAGCTCATCAAACCGGAACACTTCTTACCGGTTCACGGAGAATACGCGTTTTTGAAAGAACACGAACGGTTAGCCAGAGAAACCGGGGTTGTTCACACCTCAGTCATAGGAAACGGAACCTTACTCGGGGTCACGCCTTTGAAGAATAAGAAAGCGCACGGCACGTTGGGCAATTTCCATCGAATCGGATCGGCTCGATTACAAACGATGTTCAACGATGGTGGGAAAGGCTCGGGTACCGCGGAAGATTTAGCCATCGAAGAAAGAATGCGAATTGCCACCGAAGGCGTCGTCGTGGTTGATTTTGAAGTCATAGAAACCGCTGGACACGCGATGGACTCGAGAGCGCGAGTCACGAGCCGAGGAATGTGGACCGATAATGGACGCCTCTTGCGACACTTGAAAGAAGCCGCGGTGAACAGTTGCGCCGGGATGAATTACGACTCAAAACTCGCCGCGGTGGAAAGAACCGTCGCTCGGGCCATCCGCTACGCCTGTCGCTCCTACTGCAACAAAAAGCCAGACGTCATCGTCGTCGCGCATCGCTTGGCCTTGAAGAAAGGCAATGGCAAAGGAATATCATCTCCATCGAGCGACGACGATTCAGACGACGACGATGAAGATGACGACGAAGAATCGAGCGGGTTCTCGGACGAAGACGAACCTTTAAAAGAGGAGGAAGAGGAGGAGCAAAAACGGTACCGCAGACGCGTCAGTCGTCCGGAAGGCGTGCGACCTTTGCGAGGCGATTACAAAGGTCCCGGTGCGGGAGGAATTGGTCGAGAAAGGTACAGAGATAGCGGGTACGATTAATACTGAGACAGAGAGAAAGAGAGAGAAAGAGACGTAGAGAGTAATTGACATTGCCTACTATTTATATATTCACATCTGAACGAAATCACACAAAAGCTGCCCTTTTCTATCTCAAACCTAAGAATAATGTCGCGTTGTTGTTGCTTTGTGACGACTTTAACGACGACTTTATCAAAAGCGAGTCGTATTGGTCATCGCAAAAGAAGAAGACGAAGAAGAGGCCTACGCGCCGCTGTTGTTTCGTCTTCCGCGCGCGCAAAATCTCTCGGGGAAGAAGAAGACAAAGAAGAAGAAAACAGTTGGAACGGATTGGAATTGGACGACCACCTTAAGGAGGAAAAGAAGACAAACGAACAACACTACGCGTTCGTCGGGACGGAAAAACTGTACGGCCACGCGAACGTTTCGAAACTGGAGAATACACACGTAGTTATAATCGGTATCGGTGGCATCGGCTCTTGGTGCGCGGAAGCTTTAGCGCGAACATCGATTGGAGAGTTTACTTTAATTGATTTAGATTTCATCTGCGTGACGAATATCAACAGACAAACGATGGCGATGGAATCGACGGTGGGAGAATCGAAAGCTTTAGCGATGAAGAAAAGGATATTGGACCTGAATAAAGACGCAAAGGTGAATTGCGTCGAAGATTTCGTGAGTAAAGAAAACGTGGAAGAGATTTTAAAACCCCTAGTTGGTTGCGGCGAAGGACGGAAGGTTGAATACGTCGTCGATTGCACAGACAACGAACAAGATAAAGCGGCAATCATCGCGTATTGCGTGAAGCATAACGTGCCCGTGATGACCACCGGTGGTGCGGCTGGGATGACGAATTTTCCTCCGAGTGGCGTCGCGGTAGAAGATTTGCAAAAAGCGACGTTCAACCGATTGTTGGCGAGCGCAAGGAAGACGTTGCGGGACAAGTACGCGTTTCCGAGAGGCGTGAAGAAATTCCCCAACGGAAAGAGAATGAAGAGCGACGATGTGGTTGCTGGAGATGGTAAAAAAACAGAAACATTTAAAGAGAGGAAATTCAAGGTGATAGCGGTGTACGCGAAGGAGCTGAGCGAGAATTTCGCGGTGAAGAATAGTAATACTAGTGGTAGCGATAGTGACGGAGGCGTGCCGTCCGGAGGGAAGATTAATTGCACCGATGGAAGCTCGGGATCTGCGGCATTCGTAACTGGAGCGATAGGGTTAGCAGCGGCGAGTAAGGTAGTCGTGGATGTGCTTGCGAGAACGGATGCGCAGAGAGAGAAGATCGGTCAGCCGTTCAGGAGTGGATGGCAAAGTAAGGTGTGGACATCGTCCGACATAGGAGGAGGAGAAGATGCACACGCTCAGAAAGCAGATGAATCTACCGAGAACAAAACAGACAAAGCGAAAACGATACCAACGCCTATGGGCAACAAAATACAAGTGGACGACGAATCGCTTACGGAGTTTATTGGCGAGGACGTCCTTCACGATGCCTCGAAAGATAACCTCAACTTGAACGAGATTTTCGATGCGCATTGTCACTGGCACTTGCATAGCGACGACAGCGAAATTGAGGCGTTGGGTAAAGAAGTGTATAAAATGGCTTTAACGTGCACGCAACCCTCCGATTGGCAAAAAGCGCTCAAGATATCGAAAGAATTGAACTATCCCATTGCTTTAGGTGCCCATCCGTGGTGGATTCACGAAAACAAATCCACTTTTCATGCTTGGATCGAAGAACTCGAAACGCTCGCCTCGGCAACGCCACTATCTATAATCGGCGAGATTGGTTTAGATAAAATAGCAGTACCGCTCGACGGAGTTACACCTCCAGATTACCCGTTCCAACTCGAAGCGTTTACGAAGCAACTCGATCTCGCTCGAAAGCTTAACAAGCCCATAGCTGTGCACTGCGTGAAAGCGACGTCGGATATCCAAAGCGCGTTATTCGAATGCAAGAAAATGCCGCGCGCCGTATTGTTGCACTCGTACAGCGGCTCCTCGGAATGGATGCGACAACTGATCGGCATGAAGCTAAATAAAGGTGAACACGTGTATTTCGGGTTTTCATCAGTGGTAAACTTGCGAGGATGGAAGAAAACACTCGAAAACATACGAAAGTGCCCTGACGATCGCATCGTCGTCGAATCTGATTTGGTGAGTTGCGAAAACGTAGAAAACGAGTTGCGCAAAATCGTAGCGTTTATCGCGAAAGCAAAAGGCTGGTCGGTGAAGGAAACCGCGCGAATTACGAGAGAAAACGCCGATCGATTATACGGGTGCTTATGATGATAAAACTATAGCTCTTATATTATTTGCTCAATGCATTAAAAATATATATTCTGAACGTCGTTCTCGGAAAACGCCAACGCGCATCCGGGGCATTTTCTCTGCCTCGTCGCGATTCTCGTATCGATGCATTCCCTACAAAACATGTGAAAACACTTCGTAATCACGCACGCTTTATCTCTTTGCTTACACACATTGCACCCCATCATCGTTTTATACGCGTCGATTTCTTCTTGCAACGCCCCAGCACCGCCTTCTCGCGATAATCGGTCGCATTTTTTCTTCACGCCGGCGTTTTCAATTTTCAAATCGTCTCTTTCCTTTTCTAATTTTTTAATCTCTTTTTGTAACTTCGCCTCGTCCGAGCTCAACTGGTTGCATCGACTTTCGACGATACTTAACTGCGACTTGAGTTTCGTCAAATCGGTTTCCAATTGTTCAATTTTCAACTTATCGCTCGATCCGGCACCGGAAGCGCCGCGCGCCTCGGATTTCGCCGTCTCTAACTCTTTCGTCAACTTTTCCACATCCGCCTCTAACTTTTGCGCTTTTTCCGTCGCCGCTTTCGCTTCGACTTTATCTTTCTCGTTGCTCATTCTAACTTGTTCGTAATCGTCGTAATACTTTTTCGCCTCTCTTTGCGCCGCGGCGGCCTCTTTCTTCATTTTGTTCACTTCGTCTTCCTTGTCGGACAGCTTTTGTAAAATCGTTTCGCCGTATTCCGTCGCTTCGTCCGCCATCGAGGCTAAACCGCCGAGCTCCTCGGCTAACTGATCGAGCTCGTCCGATTTCTCTTTCGTTTCGTTTTCTAATCTTTCTCTGTTTTCTTTTTCTTGTTTCAATTCAGCCGTAACCGCGGCTAAATCTTTCTCCAACGTTTTCGATTTCGACGCCGCTTTCTTTTCCAGCGTAGCGACTTTCGCTTCGAGAGATTTGACTTGCGTTTCAAACGTCCGGTTTTGCTCTTTCGCCTCGTCGCGTTCCGTTCGCGCTTTCTTCAACTTTTCGTTTTCGTTCTTAAACGCTTCCATTTGCTGCTGAACAATTTTCAATAAAGCTTGCGCGGACTCTTCCGTATCTTTCCCTTTGCCTTTCTCCGCGCCAACCGCGTCGGAAATTTTCTTCTCCGCCTCGTCTCTTTCCTTATTCGCTCTTTCGAGGAAAGACTTCAACTCTCTCGAGTAATTCTCCGCCGCGTTCAGTTTCTCCTCTTGCGCTTGCGCGTCTCGATTCGCGATTTCCAACTTCAAATTCCTCGTTTTAATCTGGTCGTTCTCTCTCTTCGTTTGTTCGAGTCTCGTGTCGAATTTCGTAGATTCAGTTTTCAAAATCTCCAGCTGTTGCGATAACGCGGTATACAGAGGCGATTGGACAACTAAGGCTTCGCTAGCGCCATTTTTGCCTTGGTTCTTGATAGCTTTCAACTCCGATTCGATCTTTGCGTTCTTTTCGCGCATATCGGCGAGAAGCTTTTCGGACATTTTAAATCTCGCCACAGCTTCGCCTAAATCCGCTTTGAGTTGTCCGAGTTGTGTGCTATCGGTTTCCACGTTCTTCGTTGGGGCATTCGAAGACGGCGGCGTCGTCGCAGCAGCACCAGCAGCAGCTTTCTCGCTCGCTTTCATTTGCGCCTTGGCTCCGGCTAATTTTGCGTCTTCTTTCGTCGCTAACTTGATGCCCAAATCTTTATCGACCTCGCCCGGGTTGGCGCCTTCGTATTGCAAAATTTCAATTCTCCGTCTCAAATGCATCACGTCCAAACGTCTGGTTTCCAACAACTCCTCGTTCTCCTTCAACTTCTCCTCCATCTTTGCCTTCGTCGCTCTCAACGCGTTCGCGATTCGCTTCGCTCTCAACGCATCCGCGGCTAAGTAATCCGTTTTTTTCTCGTTCGCCGTCGCGTTCGGATTCTTCTTCGCCGCGATAACGGCGCTCGCAAATCGCTCCTTCGTCTTTGCCGCTCGACTTTTCAAGTCGGCTAAAAACTTTGCCTCCTCTGTCGCGTTCACCTCCTCGTCCTCGTCGCTTTCTTCCTCTCCCTCGTCCTCCATCGTCTCGTCTTCCCTCGTCGCGGTATCGCCGTCTCCATCCCCGCCGTCGCCGCGTTTCCTCTTCTTCTTCGCCCGCGGAGGGTTGAACTCCTTCTCAAACGCCGCTTCGTCTTCTTCGCTGACGTTCTTCAGCAAAAGTCTTCTGAACGCATCAAACCTCCTCGAATTGATATTTCTTTTCTGACTTTTATCGTCGTCGGTGATTGCAAAGTTTTGTTCTTCAAGAAGCGTCTCGAACGCCGATTGCAATTGGTTCCACTCGTCCGAAATCGCAATCACGGTTTTCTCGAATGCCTCTGATTTTCGCTTCTCTTTGAGAAGTTGACGCTCTAAATCCGAGACTTCTTTACGTCTCGCTTCGATCTGAAGAAAGAAAAAGAAAGAAAGAGAAAGATGTCAGCGCGCCGTAATTCTCCCCAAAATCATCATCATCATCCAATCAAACGCAATATACTACAAACAAAAACAATACAACACTACCATACGAATACGAATGCACGAGTACTACTACTACTACTAATAATAATAATAATAATACCTGTCCGTGCTGTTGTTTCTTTTGAAACTTCAGAAGCGAGCGCTCTTCGTTCGTGAACTCTTTCGCGTTGTTCATTTTAGAGAGAAAGAGCGGAAAATTTGTGGCGTTAAAGAAAGAAGATCTGTGTCTTCGAAAAAAAAAGAAAAAAAAGCATGCAGCCGAGAGAGAAGAGAGTGAAAAAACAAAAAAAATGAACAACGAGCTTCTTCGTGCATTGGTAAGGGGGTTTCGTCGAGTTGTAAAGTGTGCGTGTCATAAAATTGCCAATGGCGAAGAGAAAAAATTTTTTACATGTACTCGTCGTAGCGGCACAAAACATTTTCTCTCTCTCCGTCTGCTTCTTTCTCTCATCACTTTAGCGAGGAGAAACAAACGGAGTTTCATTCGGTGCATGCTAAGAAGGAACAACAGCGCGCGTTTCGTTTCTGTCGCTGCTGTCAAAGCTTCTGTTGTTTTTATCTCTTCCGTCGAAAAAGCAAAAGCAGGAGTACAACAACAGCCGTTTCTTTTTGCAACATCGTCGTCGTCGTCCGTAAAGTCTTTCGTGACGGCGCATCGTCGTCTTATAAGCGGATTCGTTTCGACGACGACACCCGGAACAACGACCGCGCGAAACAACAACAACAACAAGAACATCAACAACAACAATTTCCAAAGAAGAATGCGCTCAGAAGAAATTCCTTCAGTGCTCTTGCCACCATTAATTGGCTTCGACGAAGTCGTCGTCGAAGGCAAAGGGAAAGTCTTGCAACGAGAAAACGAGGTGTTTTATAACCGACCGCAAGTGGTCAATCGAGACTTATCGCTGGCAATCGTAAGAGAGTTTCAAAAGAGAAGGAAAGAAGAACACGAAAACGACACGGATCAGAAAACGAGACGAGGGAAAGGGATGTATAACAAAGTACCGCGAGAGAGCAAGATCATCGCGCATTTGGTGAGCGAGCGAGAGCGAGAGCACATGTTCGCGACGAAAGAGACGACGCGAGAACATCCGGCGACGACGACGAAGACGGAGGATGATGAAAAACAAAAAGAGTGGGTGGAAGTGAAACCAGGGACGTTTCGATGGCAAGTGGTTGGTGCGGAAGAGAAACGAGGAACGGCCGACGATGCTGCTGCTGCTGCTGCTGAACAACCGAAAGTAATAATAGAAGAAGAAGAAGATGAAGAGAAGAAAGAAAAACCGCCGTTAGAACCGATTACTATTTTAGAAGGCATGTGCGCGACTGGGCTGAGAGCGATTCGGTACGCCAGGGAACTGGACGATGTCAAGTGTATCGTCGCGAACGATTTAGATCCAACTGCCGCGTTAGCCGTGGAAAATAATAAAGAATACAACGCGCGAGAATCCGAAGAGGTGAAACGACGCGTGGACAAAATCGTAACCAACTGCGGCGACGTTCGCGTGGTTGCGTTGCAACACGAGAAGTGTTTCGACGTGGTCGATTTAGATCCGTACGGGACTCCATCGCAACAGTTAGAATCGGCGGTTTTAGCGCCCGTTGAAGGTGGTTTGTTATGCGTCACCGCGACAGACATGTCCGTTTTGTGCGGCAACAACGCCGAAGTTGGATGGACGAAATACGGGAGCTACCCTTTGAAAGCGAGATATTGCCACGAACAGTCGACGAGGATCTTGTTAGCGGCTATTCAATCTGCCGCGGTAAAGAATAGACGGTATATTGTTCCCGTGCTTTCTACGCAGATTGATTTCTACGCTCGCGTGTACGTCAGAGTGTACTCCTCGGCGGTCAACTGTAAAGCGGCGGCGTCTAATTTGTCGTACGTGTTCCAATGCGTCGGGTGCGATTCGTTCGAATTACAACCTTTAGGAAAAGTCGAAGAGAGGTCGCACGAACGAACTGGAAAAACGTACACGAAGTTTATTCCAGGAAAACTCTCCGCTGCGGTGGAACACAACGAACACGGCGATCGCAAGTGTCACAACTGCGGGTGGGGGATGAACGTTGGCGGGCCGATTTGGTCGGCGCCAGTGCACGATAAAGGTTGGGTCGAAAGCGTTCTCAAAGACGTCAAAGAGAGTTCGGATGAACGGTACCCAGGGAAAGAGAAAGTTAGAGCGTTACTGACGAACTGTTCGGAGGAGTTACCGGATACGCCGTTGCATTATTGCTTACACTCTATGGCCGGGACTTTAAAAATTACGCCGCCAACGCTGGCGCTGTTTCGATCGGCGATTATTAACGCCGGGTATAAAGTCAGCGGCGTACACTGTAATCAATTAGCCGTCAAAACCAACGCCCCGTCGAACGTTTTATGGGACATAATGAAGTGCTGGGAGCAAGAGCACCCGGCGCAGGAGGATTTCAAAAATGGCAAGTCTCCCGGCGCCTCGATTTTGAAGAAAGAACCGGTAGTAAAAGCAAAATGGACGCGAGTGAACGGGGCATTTAGTAAAGCGCAGATGGCTGGCGAGACGCGATTTCCAACCAACCCAGAGGAAAACTGGGGACCTAAAAACAGAGCAACGGGAGGGAGAAGTAACAAGAGAGAAATTTCGTCGTGCACCGCTCCAAACACCAAGAATTCTAGAAAACAAGCAAAGAAAAAATTTTAATCGAGCGACGATGAAGAAGACGAGTTGTAACGCGAACTTTTTTTATGTGCCCAAAAATAATACTTAGTATTCAAAAGATCTCGCGCAAGGCGTTTTGTAATTCGGCGATGAGTTCATCCGGATAATCGACGATGAGCCTATGCGGCGTACCCCAGTACTCTTTAGCGATTCCTGTTCCCTCAACGTCTTCGTCCGTGTACAAATTCGGGTCGACGCCTCGAATCCATTTCTTCGCGCACCTAAATTTGCCGTTGTTCGAGCACAATTCAGGCCAACGTTCAAAATCCATCGCGTGGTATCTCTTATCGTTTTTCGCCGCCACGCATAGCATTGGCGACTCCAATCGCTCGTTCAAGTCGTATTTCTCCGTCGTTACTTTGTAATCGTACGTTTCGACTTGAACGAAATCCGATCGAATGTTCGGTAAAATCCTCGTCTTCATATCCTCGGTCATCTCCGGATTAGATCCGTATCTTCTCTCGAACGCCTTCCAAAACAGTTTTGCATCTGTAATTTGCGCAATTCGCGGTGCTATGATATCTGGATCGTAATATTCCGAACACAAATGGTTCGGACGATTCCCGCAACACGCGACCAAGCTCGGATTCGCGCACGCGTCGTCTCTTTCGAGACGTCTCCCTAACTCAAACGCAATCCATGCGCCCAACGAAAAACCGAACAAAACGTACCTCTGCTTCGACAATTCCTTCGAAAACAGCGGCTTTAACTCCACCATCATCTCGTCCACCACCTCGTCCACGCTTTCCAAAGCCGTCTCGTTGTACCGACTGTTTCGTCCTTTCATCTCGATCGGTATCAATCTCACTCTCTTCTGCGTATTTTCTTTCAACAAGCACGTGGTCAAATGGTTCCATTTTTTTCCGTGATAACACCACGCCCCTAAACCTGCCTGAGGTATCATTATCAAATTGATCACGTTCTCGTCCTCGAGCGAAATGTCATCGACGTGTTCGCGAACGATGTACTTGGACTCCATGTTAGTGTTTTGTCTCTCTCTCTTTTTTTTCTGAAGAAAATCGGAGCGTTTTTTATTTTAATTTTGTTGAAAATTTCTCTCGCATTTTTTGTCCTCAACCACCTCAAAAGAAATCATGGCGTGTCCTTTGCGACACTACCTGGGCTATTTCTACTGGCTCGCCGCGTTCGTCGGCGCGATTGCCGTGGTGTTCGGAATGAAAGATTCTCGACTTTACGATGTTTCTTCGGGTGGCAGCGACGAGAGCAGTTCGAAGACTGCAAAGAAGAAAAGGTAAAGAGAGAATTGGAAACATTGAAAGAAGGTTGATTGGTGGAGGGGAAAAGGCAAAGAGCAGACGTTTAGAGTGACTTAGGTATCATTAGCACGTAGCAGAATGTGATTTTTAATGTGATTTAGTAGTAGGATGTTTTTATATTGTCATTAAAGGTATAGCCCATTCTCTGTCTCTTCATTGTATTCCTTCTTTCTCTTTCTTTCTCTCTTTCTTTAACACCGCGCGACGCCATTTAGCCGTTTCTCTTCATCCAGCGATCGCATATATGGTATTAAGACGGGGCACCTAAGTGCGCGCACACTCTCAAAACGTCCGCGAAAACACCCCCTGCGGTGACTTCGGCGCCCGCCCCGGGGCCGCGAACCACCAACGGTCCCGCTTCCGTGTATCGCTTGGAGATGTACGAGATGATATTATCCGAACCTTTCAACTGCGCGAACGGATGATCTTTCGGGTACTCTTTCAATTGCACCGAGCCTTTCTTGTTCTCGACGTCGACGACGCCGACGAAAATGAGCTTGTTCCCGTTCGCTTCGGCGGCGGCCATTTTCGCCGCGATTTCGTGGTCGTAGTCCGGGAGCTTTTGCATGAACTCGTCCACGGATTCGACGTTTTGTAAAGGTTCCGGAACTAACGATTCGATCGGGATATCGCTCAATTCCAAGGATAAGCCGCACTCGCGCGCCAAAATCGTCACCTTTCTCGCCACGTCAACACCGGACAAATCATCTCTCGGATCCGGTTCCGTGTACCCGTTCGCTTTGGCCTCGGCGACGACGTCGGAGAATTTCTTATCCGGCGTTAACGTGTTGAAGATATAACTCAACGTCCCGGAGAAGATGCCTTGAATTAATTTGATGTCATCACCGGCGTCTTCTAACGATTTCACGGTGGAAATAATCGGTAAACCGGCGCCAACGGTGGCTTCGTAAAAGTAATGCGTGTACGAATCTCTTTGAATGTTTCTCAAGGACTTGTAATACTCGTACGGTCCCGAGTTGGCTTTCTTGTTCGGCGTGACGACGTGAATACCTCTGCTGAGCCATCCTTTGTATTGCAACGCGACAGCATCCGAAGCTGAGCAATCGATGATGACTTGATTCGGTGAGTTGGATTCTTCTACGTGATCGGTGAACTTTTCGAAATCCGCCGCTTCGTTTTCGTTGGAGTATTTATTCTCCCAGTCGTCCAAGTCGATGAAACCGCCGGTTTCGGCCAAGTGCATTTTGCTACCGCCGGAAATAGCGACGACGCGTAAATCGACGCCAAATTTATCCAATAAAGTTTGTTTTTGCTCTTGCATTTGCGCCAACAAGGTTTTGCCGACCAAGCCGGGACCGACGATCCCAACCGATAACGGAGTTCGCGAGGCGTAGAATCTTGAGTGCACGGCGTTGACGGCCTTGATGCAATCAGATTTCTTGATCACGACGGTAATGTTGTATTCACTCGCACCTTGGGAGATGGCGATGACGTTGACCGCGGCGGATGCCAAGGCGGTAAACAACATCGCCGAGACGCCCGGGACGTTCGCCATATTTTGACCAACCGCGGATAAGATGGAGCAGTTGTTCAAAGCGACGACTCTCGAGACTCTCCCAGCGGCGATAGCCTTCTCGAATCGCTTGTTCAGCGCCTCCACGACTTTGTCGGCTTCGTTTTGGCGAACGGCGAAACAAATCGAGTGTTCCGAGGACGCTTGCGAAATCATGACCACGTTACAGTTGGCATCGCGAACGGTACTGAAAACCGCCGAGGCAAAACCTGGAACACCAACGAGACCGGTACCTTCCACGGTGATTAAGCACACGTCGTCGATGGTGGTAATACCTTTAATCAACTCGCCCGCGGTGGACACGCGACTACCAACATTTTTCGTGCCTTTTTTGGATTCGTCGGCTGGAATCTCGCATCTCGCCGCAATCAATGTCCCCGGTGCAGATTGATTGAAGTAGTTCCTGATGCAAATCGGAATTGAATATTTCATAGCCGGTAACGTCGTTCGCGGGTGCAAGACGTTCGCGCCAAAATACGCCAACTCCCACGCCTCATTGTAGGACAAGCGTTCCAAGCATACGGCGTCTTTCACGCGTCTCGGATCAGAGGAGTACACTCCATCGACGTCGGTCCAGATGGTGATATCGTCCGCGACGAGTAACGCGCCAAAGATGGTCGCGGAGTAATCGCTCCCGTTTCGTTTCAACGTCGTAGGAAACCCCTCCGGCGTAGACGCGATGAAACCGGTGCATACGACGATCGTATCTTTATCGAGGCTGCCTCTCATGTGCGTTAAATGATTCCACAAATCCAAGCGATAGTTAGACTTATCGTAATCCACGTCTACGCCTCCGTCTTCGGCTTCGGTCACTACCAATATTTCTCTGGCGTCGATCCAATACGATTTTCCTCCTTTACATCGAATCGCCGCGGCGGTCAATCGCGCCGTCCACAACTCCCCGTGACCAACCACAAAATCCGCAAACGTTTCCGTCGAGCACCCTACGATAGAAATCGCCTTCAACATCGACCCTAAATCTTCCAACTCTTTATTAAAAGATTCCATGTACTTATCGAATTCCTTCGGTATCGTCAACAAATCCGTCGCCGTCGTCGTGTGTTTCTCTCTCAACTTTTCCAACTCTTCCACGTAATCCCTCGATCTCGCCGCCGCCATCGTCGTCGCGTTTATCAAGCAATCCGTCACTTTCGGTTCCGATTTCGTGATCACCCCCATCGCGGATACCACCGCGAACGTTTGGTTCCCGTTTTTCGCGCTGTCGATGAGTAAGTCGCAGACGCCGGATATTCTCTCCGAGGAGCCGACGCACGTGCCACCGAATTTATGCACTTTCCACCCAGCTTCCGCACCTCTGGGGAAGGTGGTGACTTTCTCGTCCGGTAACGTATCCATAAAGGCTCGCACGTCCGCCGGTACCGCTCGCGAAAAGACGCGAAGACTTTTTTTATTCCCGCCATTCCCTTTCTCGCGTTTCCTCGCATCGGACGATGATTTCGACGATGATGAAGTCACCATCTTCCCGTGAGTATTCTTTCGCCACGACAGCGACGCCGTCGACGACGACGCAGACGACGACGCGCTCATAAAACGCATCATCATATATATATATACAAAAAGTAGTGTTTTTCTCCTCTCTCTCTCTCTCTCTTATATATCTCTGTGTTGGTATTTATCTCATCGGAGGGACGAGCGAATGCAGAAATCTGGATGAGCGAAAACCTCAAGACAAGAAGAAAAGATAAAGTTGTGCCATTTTTCGTCTCGTCCCAGGAAAAGGATTTGTGGCGGTCAATTAATACTACTTTTACTCCCATATATAATAAAGAAGGGGTTTTGAAAGAGCGCTGCTTCTTTTGAGAGACGTGTCCTTTCTCTCATGTCCAAAAAAAGAAAAAAAAACTCTGCAGAGTTTTGAAAAAACGAGAAAAAGATTGGAACGAGAGAAGAAGAGATCTCACAAATCATCATGCGGCTTCTCCAACTCTCTATCGTCGGGGCGAGACAGACGAGTTCCGAGTGCGCGTCCACTTCTTTTGTTTCTTCTTGGAATTTTAAGAACAACAGAGGACGGAATGGAAAAGGAACTACTGGCGTTTTTGGGGGTTTTGAAGCGTTCCAGAAGAAGAAATTAACGCGCGGATTTTTGGGCGGGAAAAAAAGATACGATGATGACGATGGGATTAACGGTGTCGATGTCGCGAGAATGATGGGAAGAGGAAGAGGACATGTACACGTCGTTCGAGCGAAACAGACGACGGAATTGGAACGAGATCGCTTGGATATTGAAATATCGAGCACGTGGGACGAATCCATGGAGGAGGATTTCGAGTTCGACGAAGACGGGCAGTTGTTGGACGCGTTCGGGGAGGAAATCGATACGACGGAAGTGAAGAAGGCGATTCCTGGCGATTTTTATTCCTTGATTCAAGTGCCGAAAGACGCCTCCTCGGCGGAGATTAAAAAGGCGTACAGGAGGTTGCAGAAAGCGTGTCACCCGGACATCGCGGGAGAAGCTGGATCGGACGTGTGCATTATTTTGAACGAGGCGTACGATATTTTAATGGACGATACCGCGAGAGCGGCGTACGACGCGGAGATGAAAGAGCTGGAACGCATGACGCAAGAGTTTATGAAACGAGGCGCCGCGGACGAAGAAGACGATGAAGGAGGCGGGTACACCGGCGAACCTCTCTCGGAATTCAAAGGCAAAGATCCCGCGATCGGGTACCCGCGCGCGGTATTCGTAAACGAGTGTCAATGCATCGGATGCAAACAGTGCTGCCACTCGGCGCCGAAAACGTTCGCCATGGATGATCAATTCGGCCGCGCTCGCGTTTTCGCCCAATGGGACGACGAAGAAGAAGACATAAATATCGCCATCGAATCCTGCCCAGTCGATTGCATTCACTTTGTCAAAGAAAACAACCTCCCAATTTTAGAATACGCGATGTCGAAATGCGAACGCACTTCCGTCGCCTCCATGATGTCCGGCTCCGCGCGAGTCGATGATCCTTTCGACGTCGCCAACCAAATGATCCGCCGAGGCGAAGAACGCTACGGCCGATTAGGCCTCGACCCAAACGAAGCGTTAAAAGGTAAATCATTAGTCGGCAGAATGAAAAAACGAATCCGAGACGCGTGGTTACAACTCGGCGAAAAACCTCGATTGGCGTGGACTTCGTATAAAATATTCAGAGGATTCGGAAGCGAAGACGAGGAGTACGACGTCAGCGTCGACGATTTCGGCGAAGTGAGAAGGAAAAAAACAGACGAGGAGGAGAAGAAGACAAAGAAGAGCCGGTGGTTTAACTTTAATTAGCAGTGTGTAAGAAGATTGTACGTAGCCCTTTGTAAACAACTTAAGCGTGTGTGTGTGTAAAATTTTCATGCAAAAAGCTCTCGTGTGCCGCCAAAAAAAAAGCATGCGGTTGTGCTTTTCGACATCAACATCACCGTCGTCTGCTTTCCACCACCATCATCGAAAAAGCAACTTTCGCAGAACGCAAAAGACGAGCAGTACTATCGTCGCGTCGTCTGAATCGTCGTCCAAAATGGAGAAGACTTCTCTTCTGGCCACCCCTCTCAAATGCATGATTCCAACGTGCGTCTATTTGGATTACAACGCGACGACGCCTATTTTCCCGGAAGTGTGCGACGAGATGCTCCCATTCATGCGCACGCATTTTGGCAATCCGTCCTCGATTCACGCGTACGCCGTGCCGTGTTCTGTAGCCATCGATGTAAGTCGAGAGAGAGTGAGAAAAGCTTTAGGCGCGACAAATGGAAAGAAGGAAATTGTGTTTACCAGTTGTGGCACTGAAAGTGATAACCGAGCGATAGATATCGCCTGCGACTTGTTCAATTCTTCCGCGTCGTCTGATGAAGCAACGCGTGTTCTTCCGCACGTAATTTCAACCGCGGTGGAACATCCAGCCGTTCTCGTGTATTTAGAGAGCGAGCGAAAGGCGAAGCGATTGACGTACTCGTTAGTGCCGGTAAACGAGGAAGGCGCGGCGGACGTCGAGGCGTTCGAGAAACAGTTGGCGGAGTTTCGCGACAGAGTGTGTTGCGTGACGATTATGCAAGCGAACAACGAAACGGGCGCTGTGCAACCGGTGAGAGCGTTCGCGGATTTAGCGAAAGCAACGAATCCGAAAATTTTGGTGCACACGGATGCCGCGCAGTCGTTCGGGAAGGTGAAGCTGAATGCGGATGATTTGAACGTGGACGCGATTACCATCGTGGGACACAAAATTGGCGCGCCGAAAGGCATCGCGGCTCTATTTTTGCGGGAAAGTTTTCTTTCTGAAAGAACGAAAGAGATCATTAGTAATGGTGGTAACGTTGACCCGTACAGATCGTTTTTAAAAGGCGGCGGACAAGAAGGCGGGAAACGCGCGGGCACGGAAAATGTCCTTCACATCGTCGGCTTAGGGAAAGCGTGCGAAATTGCGGACGAAGAGTTTGACGCGTTTGTGGCGCATACGAAACGTATGCGCGACTTGCTTTTCGAAAAATTAAAAGCTTCGACAAAAATCGGCGATCGAGTGTTCGCCAATGGGCCGAAAGACGACGCGAAACGTTTACCGAACACGCTTTCCGTCGCCATTAAAGGTGTCAACGCAGGCGCGTTGTTAGTAGAATTAAAAGATCAATTGGCCGCCAGCGCTGGCGCCGCTTGTCACTCGAGCGAAGACGGCGGAGGCGCAATCTCCGGCGTCTTACTCGCCATGCGTTTAGAAGAAAGTTTAGCCAGAGGTACTTTGAGATTGTCCGTGGGAAGACACACGACCGAGGAGGAAATTTCGAGAGCCGTAGAAGCCATCGAAGCCGTAGCGAGTAGACAAATTGAAAATAAATGAGGTCGCCTGTATTTTTATTGCCGCTTCTCCGTGTTATTTATTACATTATCGCAATGTCTAATGTTCATTTCTGCTACGTTTCTTCTATTCGTCGTCGGGGATGAGTGTCGCTCTCGTAAACTTTACAGCGTGAGCGCTTCGTATTCTTCCGCCAAAAGACTCTTACTCTTCCCTCTCCTTTTTTCGCGTTTAGTTTTCGCTCGCTCCCATCCACCGCCGCCGCCATAATCGTCTTCGTTTAGTTGCGCATTTTTGTCGTCGAGCCTTTTTTCGTTTTCGTCCTCGTTTTCTCCTCCTTTACGGCGGAAGGACAAACTCTCCCTCTCTTTCCTCTCCTTTTCTAATTCCTCCGTCAAACTCTCGCACGCAAACTCGATGACTTCATCGTGACTCATACTCTCCATCTCTCTCCCTTCCTCTATCGCCTTCTTCAAATGTCTTCGAACTCTCCCGATATCTCTCGCGAACCCGGTCTTCTGTGCAATCTCAAAAATCTCGCTCTCCGCGTCCGTGATCAACCGCAACGAAATCGGCCCGCCTGGAAAATCCGAATCCGTGGTCCCAACCATCCTCGCGCTATTGTAATGTTCGCACCCTCGATCCGCGTCGTAAGCTAAATGATACGCGCAATCCTCGTCCATGATTTCCTCTCTCACCGACGAGTCCTTATTTCTCATTTTCTTCTCGCCGCCGCCGCTACTACTACTCCCACTCTCGCCGAAATACGGCGACAACACCCACCGCGGCTGCCCCGCTCGATGCACGCATATCCGCATTTTCAACAACCTCGCGCACGCTTGCACTTCCATGTTCCCGGCCCACGACCCATCTTTCCTCATTCGCGCTAAATACACGGACCACTCCTCGTCGTCCTCGACGAACGGCCGGAAGTCCTCCTCGTGTTTTTCCATGTACTCGCACACCTCCTCTCTCACGTCCAAGTGGTGAATCTCCGACCCATCTCTCTGGTCGCATATCGCTCGAAAGAAACAGTTCCCGTCCGCGGAGACGTCTTTTAACGTTAAATTGACTCTGTGTAATTGCTCTCGGAGGATTGCCATGTCGTCCGACGACACGGAGGAGGCATTATTCTTCGCATTGCTACTGCGAGAAGCATCGGTATTCGTCGCGTTGTTCGTGTTCTTCTTCTTCTTTCGATTGTTTTTCTTCCCCTGCATTTGTGCTTTTGCCTGCGAACCGACAAAACAACAACGAGAGAACGAAAACACCGAGGAAACGCGTTTCTCTGCTTCCTTGGTTCTTCCTTTAAAGCGGTGTCACCGAAACGCTCTGCCTTCTTCGTGTATCGTTCAAACGCGCCTCCTTCTCTTTTCAAATCCTCTCCGTCGGACGCTTCTTCTTCTTAAAGCCGTTAAAGAAAGCCCCTTCGCGCGTTATGGAAAGAGTGGAGAGTTTTGAGTTCCTTTGCGAAAGAAAACAAACGAAAGAAAAAATTCGTCATTTTTGATTGCGCGAAACAACAACAACAACATCAACATCATGCCACCGAAGAAGAAGACGACAAAGACGACGAAGGCACGAACACCACCACCAGCGGGAACGAAGAAACGCAAAACGCGATCGAAGACGCCTCCTCCTCCTGAAACGACGACGACGAAAACAGAGGGAGAAGAAGAAGAAGAAGAAGATGGTAACGGTGCAATTGTTGAGACGACGAAGAAACGAAAGACTTTGACACATCCGAGGAAAGAAGGCGTGAGCCGAAGGCGGACGACGTCGTCTCTTGAAGCGCCGATTGTTTTACTCGAAGGACACGCGGGTGCGGTGAACGACGTGAAGTTTAGCGCGGACGGGAAGTTCATCGCGACGGCAGGGAGCGATGCGTGCGTTCGGTTGTGGTCGTATGATTTTGATGAGGATGAAGACGAAAACGAAGAAGAGAAAAAACCAAAGAAGAAGAAGAACAACATCGAAAACCGATTCATTTTAAGAGGACATAAAAACGCGGTTCTTTCGCTGGCATTCCTCTCCGATCAATTTTCGATCGCTTCTGCGAGCGCGGATAAATCGATACGCGTCTGGGACGTGGAATACGCAGAGCAGGTGAAGAAGTACGATAAGAGTCACTCGAGAGCGATAAACTGCGTGAGCGCGAACGAACGAGGGACGAGTTTAATCGTCTCCGCCTCGGACGACGGGTTTTCGAAAGTTTTCGACGCGAGAGTGGCGAAGAAAGAGGTGATGCAGTTGAAGCACAAGTATCCAGTCGTGTCGTGCGCGTTCAGGCAAGATGGGTTAGAATGCGCCACGTCCGGGGCGGACGGGATCGTGAGAACCTGGGATTTACGATACGCGACGAGTTTTCAAGAAACCACGAACGAGGAAGTTCGAGCGCGAGTGAAGAATGATGTGTTGTGTTTAGATACGAAAATGACGGCGTTGACGATGAAAGAGGGACACGAGGATATCGTCACTGGTCTCGCGTACTCGTATCCAGACGGATTCGAACTCGCCTCGGTTGGGATGGACGGCAAGTGTAACTTGTTCGATTTAAAACCTTTCCGAGAAAACGCCGACGCGAGAGTCGAAATGACGTACAAAGGCGTCCAAACCGATTTCGAAAAGCGCGTGATCAAGTGTTGCGCGAGTTCTCCTTCAATTTCAGCGAACGTGTCCTCGAAACCAACGTACGTCTCGTCCGGTTCAGCGTGCGGCAACGTCTTCGTCTGGGACCAAAAAACCGGCAAGATTAAATACAAACTTCCCGGTCACAAAGGCAGTTGTTTATCCGTCGCGTTTCATCCGTTTGAACCCGTATTAGCCAGCGCGGGTGCGGATGGGAAGGTGTTCTTAGGTGAGTTAGCTTTGTAACGTTTGCATTCATTGATATGATGAATCATTATTATTATTATCGTTAGTATAGTTATTATTTAGTATATTATGAACCGAGTGGAAACTTCACAACACCGAGCGCATCAGAACACAGAACAACAACAACGACAACAACGAATGCCACAAACAACAACAAAAGCATTCGCCGGTGAAGCCGCGTCTTTCCCTTCCTCCCCTCCTGCATCTTTCGACAAATCGAACCCGTACGAAGACCCAGTCGCGTTCGTCCAACAGAGAGAACACGACACTCGAGAGCGCATGATCGACGTCGAAAAAGCGAAACTGATCCGAGAACGTCTGCGAGAGTGCTACCGAAACGAAGGCGTGAACCATTTCGAAAACTGTAAAGACTTAGTCGAGAAGTACACCGAGGCGTTCGAGGGGAAGAGTTTCGCGCGGATTAACATCATGAGAGATTCTAAATAATAATTCAGAGAGAGCGATTGAAGTGAGAGAGCGAGCGAAGTCGTCTCGCCGCTCCGTGTAGTAATTAGGTAGGGAAAGAGGGGAAAAGATCGAGAGAAGAGGTTGGAGTTCTCTCCCGACGACGACCGTCCACAAAAGCGACTCTTCTCAAAGAAGAAGAAGAGAGAAAGCGCTGAGTAGGTCGTCTCGAGAGTCCATTGTTTTGTAGTTGTACTAGTTTTGTAATTGATATACTCCATACGTTATATGTTTAATAGTCTACTTTACGAAAGAGAGAGAAAGAGACACGAAAGGTCCTTCGAGAACTTCATTTCGTGCGAACACTTTTGCCGCTTCATTATTTATTTATTTATTCGCGAGGAGAGAGAGCTTCTTCGAGGAGGAGGAAGAGGAAGCGGAGGAGGAGTTGTCTCTCGTTTCTGTTCTTCTCGCAGGCGCGCGAGAGAGAGAGCGTTTTTGACCTCTCTCTCGTCTCATCGCATCTCGGGAAAGATTCTGTTGTTGTTGTTTCGCTCGTGTGTGTTGTGAAAGGACGCGAAGATACGAATCACATATATCCGAGAGTATTGAAAGAGCGAGACAGAACAGAGAGACACCGCGCTGGTGAGTAACACGTGATGCCGAAAATGCTCTCGCGACACGTGGGTGCCACCATCGCCGCGAAAATGAACGAACGCGCAAAAAGGGACGATGAAAGGAAAAAGGAGGACAAGGAGGAAAGAAACGAAGAAGAAGAAGAGAGCGAAGAGGGGGAGTTTTTTAAGCGAAGAAGAAGACAATCGTCGATGCATGCGGCGTCGTCGAGAGAGGATGAAAAAGATACAGCAGCGCAGACGATGATTCGAGTGAAAGATCACAAACGACCCGGGATGATGCGGACGGTGACGTTCTTTAGCGGGAAGAGCGGCGGAGCGAAGACGGCAAATCCGGCGGCGAAAGCAGACGGAGAAGAAGAACTAGAGGGAGAAGAGGAAGAAGACGAGTATCAAGTGGCTTTAGATCGAAAGGAGGAGCTGGACGTGTTGATGGAGGATTCGTTCGACGTTTTGTTAGGCGAAACCAACGACGATGGTGCGAAGGAAAGTCAAACGTACCTGAGAAGAACGAGAACGCACGCCGCCGCGACGACGACGACGACGAGGAATGTCACGAAGACTTCCTCCGAAGATAAATACAGGAAGGAATTTCAACGAAGTAAAACTCTCGTGCATCGACGAACGCCACTTGATATCGTGGACTCGTTTGTCGATGACGGCTACGAATACGGAAAGAAATCGATGATGAAACGAACGCAAACGAGGGGAGCGAGTCGGTACGAGTTGCCGAACCCAGAGAACACGTGGTATCCAACCTTAGATATCGTCAACAAAGCGTTTAAGAACATTTTAAACGCAGTCGCAAAGAAGTTGACAAAACAGGACACGAAATTAGGGAAATACGCGAGCGGTGTGGGGAAGAAACAGGTCAAATGGACGATGGAGGTTGCGAAAATTGAGCCCAAACGAAGGCACGACGACGCGGACATAAGAATGGACGATCGGAACTGGGTGCGAGGCTCGAGATTTTTTGAGTTTTCGCAGACGAGATTCTTTACGACTTGGATCGCGACGATGGTTTTTCTCTACGTCATCTCGGAAGGTATCGATAATTGGGTCGGGGTTGCGACGGTGAACCAGATTGGCGGGTGGCGCTTGGCGTTTTTCAACGCGGTACAGCTCATCATCAACATAACGTTTCTGATTGAAACGATCGTGAAAATCGGTGGTGCCGGGCCGGTGGTTCGTATTACGCACAAAGAAATAGTTTACAACCACGAGTTCGAAGAGGAGACGGAGAAAATAGAGGAGACGTACCGATTAGCAAAATGGGAACCGTGGTCGTATTTCTTAAACTTGAGCAACATCTACGATTTCTTGGTTAACGTTTTAATCATTTACGGTTATTGCGTAGACGCTTTGCCGGGCGTTGACGACGGATGGTTGAGTCCCGGGAGAATCACCGCGTTTCGATTGTTGCGAATGATTCGCGTGTTGAAGTTTTTCTACTCGTTTCGAACATTCTCGGTGATTCTATCCGGTATCGCCGCCGGGATCAAAGGTATGGGGTGGGTGGTTATTTTACTTCTCGTCGTCATGTACGTGTACGCTGTGTTAGGCGCCACCTTATTTTCAGAGACCGACCCGATGCACTTTCGAGATTTAGGGATTTCGTTTCTGACTGCCGCAAACGTAGCCACAATGAACGATTGGCGGACATATTTGATGACGACCATGTACGGATGCGAACACTTCGGATACACCGAGGATGATTACATGGAGTACTGCCCGTATGTGTTAGATGACGACGGGGAAACGAAAATCTACGCCGAGGGGCAACCAATCGTTGCTGGCATGTATTTTCTGTCCATGATCTTAATCATTGGTAACATCATGATGTCCTTAGTTATTGGTATCATTACCGCGAAAATGGACGAAGCGAACGAACGCGTCGATCAGTTGAGAAACGAAGAGAAGAAAGAATTCACCTCGAGAACGATCGGGGCTGTCTGGAAATCGCGCAAATCGTTAGACGATAGTTTATCACTCGTACAGTACAACAAAATCATGTCCATTTTGCACTTGTTTTCGGGCATCATGGATGACAAGGAGAAAGATCAATTTGGTACTCCGGATTCGCGAATGGAACAAATACAAAGCTGGATGGCGAGAAATATAGTCTCCACGAAATGGTTCGAATCTCTCATCATGCTCGCGATCATCGCCTCGGCCGTTATTAGCGGATATGCCACGCAATTTTCGCGCTATAGCGATGATCACACGATGGTAGACAACTCCCCCAACTGGATTAGAGACGTCGAATCGACTTTCATATATCTCTTCTTGTTTGAAATCGTAATCAAGTTCACCGTATACTGGGATCCGCCAGTGATGACTTTTTTTACCGGGAGACACAAGAGTTGGAACATATTCGATTTAGTCACCGTTCTGGTAGGTTTAGGCGGTGAGATTGCTGAGCGTGCGTTCTACGAGGCGCAATCGTTAGCGTCGTTTTCAAGAGTCGTCAGAGCGTTGCGTTTGGCGCGTTTGGTGAAAGTCATGCGTATGGTCCCGCAATTGAACATCATCATTCAATCGTTAGTGCTCGGAATGCTTTCTCTGATTTACGTGATGATTTTGATGGTGTTTGTATTTTACGCCTATTCCATTATTGGTGTAGTGTTATTTTCCGAGAACGATCCGTTCAATTTCCGAACCGTTCCGGTTTCCTCTTTGACGTTGTTTCAAGTATCCATGTTGGAAGACTGGACGGCCGTGTTATGGGTGAACATGTTCGGCTGCGACGTCGATAAATTTGGCATCAAAGACGACGGCGTTTACTATCACAACCTACAAGAAATGGAAGAGGATCCTCCGTATCCGTGCGAACACCCGAGAAGCAATCGAACAACCGCGTTTGTGTATTTCTTCTCGTTTGTGATTATCAACGCGTTGGTGTTCGTTTCCGTGTTCATCGGGGTCATCGTCAATGGGATGCAAGAAGCTACGGCTTCGATGATTATTCAAATCAACTTGAAACGAAGAACTGATGCCATCAAAGAACACTTCGAGGTCGGGATACAAAAGTTTAAAGATTTAGAAAATACGTTTCACTTGATGAATTGGAAAGGTCACCAGAAGATGAAACTTTCGCACGTTGAGGAGCTTTTGACAAAGGTCCAAGTCGAGCACAAACCGGGATATTTGCGACGCGTGATTCAACTGTGGAGCGCTCAGAATAGGAACTCAGTGGCGAACAAAATAGTCATAAGATGCCACAACGCTAAGAAAGCCGCGACGTATAGCATGAAAGAAGGCAAGCTCGAGAGGATTAGATCCATTCCAGGTGGAGAAAATTCGAAAGCAAAAAAATCGATACCGATGAGCCCGAGAAAGACGGATGCCAACACCGTCCGCAGTCGAGATCACATCTCCTTCTCCGAAGGTCTGGAGCAACAAATTCAAAACGACGACGCGAGCAAAACATCGAAAATAGCCATCGATTTCCCAGATTTCATCTTGCTCGTTTGCTTGTTAGAACAAGCTGAGTTTCTGGAAAAGTCGTACGCGCTCCACCCGAACTCGGGCAAAGAAGGCTGGGAAAGCGAGTCCTCCGTCGTTTCGGACACCAGCAGCGAAAGCGAATCCGACAACAACGAGGACGAGGACGAAGAGGAAGCCGAGCGCAAACTCCAAATCCAAAAAGAGGAATCCATCCGAATGCGACTCAAATCCTACCGATTAGGAGGACACGAACGCGCGCAGGACTCCTCCAAGTTCCGCAAACCGCCTCCCCCCTCCTTCTCCGGCCATGGCCATCCGTCGAAGCGCGTCTTTCGTAAACTCAAATTATTGGCGAAACAGTTTCGCGTGCGAGCGGAAAATAAGTTAGTCAACGTCCAAGAGAAGTTGTTCGAGGGGAGTAACCGAGTCATCGGAGAAATAAAAGTTTAATACTGCAGATGAAATATTTTATACTCGTCATAGTTTCGATTTTTTCTTGCATCGTGCGTGTGAAAGAATTTTGCCGCCAAATTTCTCGCTTCTGTCTGCCCCACAATTTCTCCTCCTCTTTTGCTCAACAATAACAACAACAACAACGAGACAAAAATAACAAAGAGAAAACAAGAGAGGGAGAGAGAGAGAGAGTGCACGAAGAAAAAGAAACAATAATAATGGTCAAGCCAAAGGTACGACGCTCCTCGCGTGATGCTACTACTACTACTAATAATAATAATAATATACGTAATGTTTTTGTGATTGATGATGATGCATCATCTTTGCCCCCAAAATTAGGGAGGAAAAACCGATCGAATTCTCTGATCTCTCTTGTTCTCTCTTTCTTTAAGCTGACATTTCATTACTTTCTTCTTCTCTTAAATGAATAACAGGACAACACCTCTGAGAACAAAAAACGCCCGAAATCGAACGACGAAGTAATCGTCCCTCGAGACGTCTCGTTACCTCTGGATGTGAATTCTCGCCTCATGTGCCGATTTCGCTCGGGGGATGAATTTTACATGGTAAAAATCATCGAAAAACGAGACGATCCGGACAAACCCGAGAATGCAAAACACGTGGAGTACTACGTGCACTACGAAGCGTTCAACAGACGCTTGGACACGTGGGTGAGCTTGATGGATTTTGATTTAGGGACGCTGGAGAAACCGAGGACGAAGGAAGTCGCGGACGCGCAACCGAGCAAAGAGGACGGGGAGAAGGATCCGAAAAAGAAGAAACAGAAGAGAGAGAACAACGAGAAGAACGATGTGAAAGTAGAAAACGACGGCGTCGCGGCGGAGAATAAGATGAAAGGCCACGGGGGCGGGCACGGGAACGCGCATCCCGACCCGGAGCACGCGGAGTTTGATCCGAGAGCGTTGCAAGAGCACGAGGAGTTCACAAAAGTCCGGAATATTTTGAGCATCGAGCTTGGAAATCACGAGATGGACACGTGGTATTTCTCGCCGTTTCCTCCGGAGTATAACGGGACCAAGAAGTTGTACTTTTGCGAGTATACGTTGGCGTTTTTCAAAAGGAAAGAGCAATTGCAAAGACATTTGAAGAAGTGCACGGTGCAACATCCGCCGGGAGAGGAAATCTACCGAAACGGAAAGATTTCCTTCTTTGAAATCGACGGGAAGAAGCACAAAATGTTTTGTCAAAATTTATGTTATTTGGCCAAGTTGTTTTTGGATCACAAGACGTTGTATTACGACGTCGATCTGTTTTTGTTTTACGTCTTGTGCGAATGGGACGAGAGAGGATACCACGTCGTCGGGTACTTTTCCAAGGAGAAGTGTTCGGAGGAAGGGTATAACTTGGCGTGTATTTTGACGTTACCGCCGTACCAACGGAAAGGCTACGGGAAATTACTGATTGCGTTTTCGTACGAGTTATCGAAGAAAGAAGGAAAAGTCGGGACGCCGGAGCGGCCTTTGTCCGATCTCGGGTTGGTGTCCTACCGAGGGTATTGGACGAGAGAGTTGCTGGCGTTGTTGGCGGATCCAAACAGACAGTTCGTGTCGATTAAAGACTTGTCGGATTTGACGATGATTAAAACGGAAGATATCATCACGACGTTGCAACACTTGAACTTATTGGCGTATCAGAAAGGCGCGTACGTGATTTGCGCGGCGCCGGATTTGATTCAGAAACATTTGAAAAACGCCGGGGGACCGGGCGTGCGAGTGGACGCGAAGAAAATTATCTGGACGCCGTATAACGCGGATAAAGAATACGAAAAGTATCGCGGGTAATAATTTTGACAACAACAAAACAAAATGTAAACTACTACAAACTACTTCACTTACTACTAGTATTATACACCCCCTAACGCTACGTATTTCGTTTCTAAAAAAGCCTCCATGCCTTCTACGGCGCCTTCGCGTCCGTAGCCGGAATCGTTCATACCGCCAAACGGCGCCTCGGGCGCAGATATAGCCCCGGTGTTTATGCCGATGATGCCGAAATTCAAACTTTCGGAAGCTCTGGTCGCTTTTGATATATCTCGCGTATACGCGTACGCGCATAAACCGGACTTGGTATCGTTGGCTAAATCATACGCTTCTTTCTCCGTTTGAAAATCGGTCACAACGGCGATCGGTCCAAAAATTTCTTCTCGCCATACCAGAGCCTTCTTTTCGTCCTCTCTCCCCGCGGCGACGATGCGTTCGCGTTTGATTTCCTTATCCATGCGTAGAATTTGCGGGTACACGAAATTTGAATCGACGTCATCTGTCGACCACCACGGCGTGTAAAATTTATCCTTCCCTCCGTAAAAATCTTCGCACGCTCGCGCGACTTTCTCCTTCGCTTTCGCGTTGATCAAAGGTCCCATGGAAAACTGGCCTTTCGGGTACGTTTTCGAGTTATCCCCGACGGATAATTTTCCCGCGCGTTCTTTAAACTTCTCGTAAAATTCCTCAAACACGCTCTCGTGGACGATGAACCGTTGCGGACTGACGCACGTCTGCCCGGCGTTTCTAAACTTTGCCATCATCGCGCCGGAAACCGCGCTGTCGATATCAGCGTCCTCGAATACGATAAAAGGCGCGTTCCCGCCGAGTTCAAGAGACAGTTTCTTCAACCCCGCTCGCTTGGCTAACCACTTTCCAACTCTCGTCGACCCGGTAAAACTAATCTTCTTCAAAGCGTCGGATTCCGTCATCGCTTCCCCAACCTGTTCGCTTTCGTTCGTCACGATCACTTCTAAAGCTTCTCTCGGCACGCCCGCCTCGTACGCCAATTCTACCAATTTCAACGCGCACAAAGGCGTCACTTCACTCGGTTTTAACAACACGGAACATCCGCTCGCCAACGCCGCGGCGACTTTCCTCGTCACCATCGCCGCCGGAAAATTCCACGGGCATATTAACCCAACCACCCCCACGGGTTGCTTAATCACCGAACACCGACTCGACGTCGACGTCGACGACGGCATGTTCCTTCCGTACGCTCTCGTCGCTTCCTCGGAAAACCATTCGACGAATGAATTCGCGTACGCCACTTCCCCCAACGCTTCGCTCCTCGGTTTCCCGTTTTCATAGGTCATCAGTTTCGCGATGATTTCTTTCTCTCGATCGATTAAGTCGTGCCATTTCTGTAGTATCGAAGCTCGGGTTCGGCTCGTGCGTGCGTTCCATTTGCCTCCTTTATTGCCTCCTCCTCGATGAAAATTTTCCTCTAAAAAATTCAGCTTTTCCAAGCACTTCGCTTTAATTGTCGTCGTCGTCTGCTGCACATCGTTCGTTTTTACGAGAGAGACCACGGTGGCGATGGGTTGTCTCGTCGCCGCGTTCCTCACGACGACGATGTCCTCGTTTTCCACCGCGCCTCTTTCTTTATCTGTATCTTCTTCGTCTTCTTCGTCTTCGTCTTCGAGAGGGAAAGACGTTCTCACGTAGACACCGGATTCGTTGTCTCGTCTCGAGAAATATCGAAAGAATGTGTGCTCCTTTCCGGTCCTATTCTCGAGAGAAGAAGACGAAGAAGACGAAGAAGAAAAGAAACGAGGACGCAAAAGATGACGTTGAAAAGAAAATCGAGGAGAGCGACCGAATGAGAGTTTTGACGACGCGTGGAGGAAGGAAAGCGCTCGCTTCTTCATGTGTGATGTGTTTGCTCGAAAAGTGATGCATTTTCCCCCATAAGAAGTCTACCTAAAGCCGCACACATAGAACTTTGAGAGAGAGAGAGAAAGAGCGAAAGAGAGAGAAGAATTAAACGCACACGCACACGTGCGCTTTGAGAGCGTGCAAACATTCAGAGCACCGCGCGTTACGGAGAGATACGCATGAACACCAACGAAGATGATCTTTTCGCGACGACGATACC
>Ga0209335_10000869_pt1 | contig 36119 bp, 36 predicted proteins | sample COG_09_FD_184753 | JGI IMG/M metagenome (GOLD analysis project Ga0209335, IMG submission 184753) | Pelagic Microbial community sample from North Sea - COGITO 998_met_09 (SPAdes) (version 2) | ecosystem: Environmental > Aquatic > Marine > Neritic zone/Coastal water | place: Helgoland, sampling...
AAACCAACAAAATAATTTTGTTTTTCATCAGCTCCATCAATTGAATAAAAAACATCTTGTGTTTTATTATCTCCTCCTCTTACTGCAACATTTTGGTGTCTGCCTAATTTACCTTTTTTTGTAAAAATATTAATTGTTCCGCCAACAGCACTATTTCCATAAAGTGAACTTTGGCTACCTTTTAGGACTTCAATTCTTTCAATAGAGTCTTTAAATAGGCCCTCTGAGTAAAATGAATTATCAGGGGTTGATGGATCATACATTTTTACGCCATCAATATAAATTGTTGAATACCGTTTTGGTAGACCTCTCATTTGAATACCAGCATTTGTTCCTTTTCCACCCAGCTGAAAAATATTTAATCCTTGTACTTCACTATCCAAAAGTTCTATTAAAGACGAGCCTGAAGAATTTTCAATTGTTTCAGAGTCAATAATAGTTACTTGGCTACCGACTGTACTATATGACTGAGAATTTTTTCCAGCAGAAATAACAATAATAGGAATTTCTTTTGAAAAAGCTGAACTTGAAACTAAAATAAAATAAAAAAATATTAGTACTCTTAACATCATTTAACACATCCATTTTTAAATCCCATAAAATATATGAGACTAGTTAATTTATGCCGATGTTAATTAAAATTGTAGAACTAGACTTTTCCTGGCCATTGTTCAACAGCGGTCTTTACTGGGCGGTACTCCGACTTTACGGTTGCAGGAACAGCTTATAAATCACATATAAATTCCCCGCCACGATTCAGCATTTAAACAATTATATTAATCGATGTTGCTATTCAATCATAAATTTAATATCAATTTAAAAAAAATCTAAGTTATGAAAAAAAATAACCTAAAAGTAGCATTTTGTGACCTTACTCATACGGGTCAAATTATCGCAATAAATACTGTGCCTCTTGGTGTTGCATATGTAGCTGCTTTTGCAAAAGAAAATTTAAAAAATATAGATATTGAAATTTTTAAACTTCCAGAGGATTTTTCTGAATACTTAGAAAATAACCAACCAGATATGGTTTGTTTTTCAAATTTTTCATGGAATTTAAATATACAAAACGAATATGCAAAACGTATTAAAAAAAACAATCCGAAGACAGTAATTATATTCGGTGGTCCAAATTTTTCAAATCAAAAAGATCAGCAGATAGAATTTTTTAAAAAATATAGAGCTATTGATTTTTATATTGAATATGAGGGTGAAAAGCCTTTTGTCCTTTTATTTAATGAATTAAGAAAATATAAATTTAATGTCCAGGAGTTTAAAAAAATAGCACCAAATGTTCCAAGTATAAGATATTTGCACGAAGGTAAATTAGTTTCTAATAAATTAATTGAAAGATGCTCTAAATTAGACGAGTTACCATCGCCGTATTTGACTGGTACTTTGGATAAATTTCTAGAAAAGAAATTTATGCCGATGATTCAATCTTCTCGTGGATGTCCATTTCAATGTACATTTTGTATTGAGGGTTCCTCTTATTTTAGAAAAGTTCCTAGATATTCGCAAGGTAGAGTAAAAGAAGAGTTAGCTTATATTGCAAAAAGAGCAAAAACAAATGACATGTTAATCACAGACTCTAATTTTGGTATTTTTCCACAAGATATTGAGACTGCTGAACTGATAAGAGATTGTCAAAAGGAAAATAATGGATTCCCTCATACAGTACATGTAAACACTTCTAAAACAGGAAAACAAAGAACTGTAGATATAGTAAAAATCCTTGGAGAAACACTACCAGCTTCTGCAGCAGTACAATCAACAGACCAAGATGTTTTAAAAGAAATAAAGAGGTCAAACGTATCTCAAGAAGTATTAGTAAATTATTCTAAAGAGATCGAAAAAGAAGGAGGTCAAACAGAGGCAGAAATAATTCTTGCTTTAGAAGGTGACAATAAAGAGAAACACTTCAAGTCTGTAAAAGACATGTTAGACGCTGATATGAAATTTATAAGAATGCATCAACTTATTTTACTGCCAGGAACAGAGGCATCATCAATTATCGCTCGAAAAAAGTGGGACCATATCAGTAGATTTAGGGTTTTGCCAAGATGTTTTGGAACTTATGCGTATAAATCTGAAAAATTTTCAGTGGCTGAGATAGAAGAAATTTGTGTTGGAAATAAAACAATGTCTCATAACGATTATAAAGAATGCAGAAAATTTAATTTGACAGTAGAAATATTTAGCAATGACTCAATTTTTTCAGATCTACAAATTTTTCTAAGATTACACAATATAAAAAGATCTGAGTTTGTCATTAAGATTCATGATTTGTGCTTAGCTGATGTTAAGTTTAACGAAATCTATAAAAATTTTGTAGACGAAGAAGAAAGAAATTTATCAAAAAATTATAATGAGTTAGAAGAATTTACTAAAAAATCTGGTATCATAGATAAATATATTAAAGGCTATTATGGAAGCAATGAATTACAAAAATATAGAGCAATTGCTATCTTTCAAAATATGACCAAAGTACATGAGCTAGCTTTTGAAGCATCAAAAAAACTTATTATTGAAAGAGGGATATTTACAGAAAAAATTGAAAAATATTTAAACGAGTTATGTGATGTAAGTTTAACTAGAAAACTAAATTGTCTTACCCCAGCTAAGCGAACAATGAAAAAATATCATTTTGATTTTCAAAAATTGGCAGAAGCTGACTTCAATATTGATCCATTTAATTATTATGAGAGCAGAGGCATAAATATTGAATTTCATCATACAGATATACAATTGAGACTAATAGATGATTATATAAATCAGTATGGAACATCTTTAGTTGGTCTAGGTAGAATCTTATCAAGAGCAAACATTGAAAGGTTATTTTTGACCATCAAAGGAATAGATAAAGAAATTTCTAAATCTTCAAGTGCTAGCTCAGTGAGATTTTAAGTTTTGTCTTACTAGTTTAAATAAGTTTTCGTCCTTTTTTAATTTACTATTAAATGATTTTGATTTCCATGGATCAAAATTCGCACTGATTGTTCTGCCTGATAAATTTATATTTTTATTTCCTAAAATAAAATTTGTTAAACCTAAAATATTTTTAAAGTTTGGTTTTCTTTTAAAATTATTTATCAATTCATCTCTATATTTTTTATTAAGTATTTTTAGTTTAGAATAATTTTCTTTATGGATATTTGTATTTATAAAACCAGGAGCCAAACATGTAACAATAATTTTTTCATTTTTTACTTCATCTGCTAAATTTTCAGCAAATCTAACAAGTGCAGTTTTTGAGATTGAATAGGCTGAAAATTTAGGCCAGGTGTTGAACACACCACCTCCAGAAAAAAAAATAATTTTTGAATAATTTTTTTTTTTAATAAAAGGCAAGATATATCTTACGAGAGATAGGTTTGATGTAAAATTTGTATCAAATATTTTTTGCCATTGTTTTGTTCTACTTTTATCATATATGTTGATTGGTGAACCTAATAACCCCTGACATAAAATAGCTCCATCTAATTTTATTTTTTTATTTTTAAGATATTTATATAATTTTTTAATGTCTTCAGTTTTTGTTACATCAGTTTTTATAAATGAAATATTTTTTGAAAATTTATCAAAATATTTATTTTTTTTTCGCGAACAAAGTATTAATTTATTTTTTTTTTCTAATGATTTAGAAATTTCAAAACCAATACCTTGACTAGCTCCAATTATTATGTAATTCATACTTCAATTTGATTTAATACTAATAAATAATCAATGCAAAACAAAAATAAGACATTTGTAAAAAAATTTTTAAAAGATGGATATGTTGTTATAAATGCTTTAAATCAGAGCGATTTTAATGAATTAAAAAAAAGTGTTGTTGATAGAATAAATACCAAAATAAAAAAAAAAATATTTACAAATAAAAATATAAATATTTATCATAAATTGATATCTGGAGATGAAGATCACAAACAAGTTATATTCAATGAAAGATATGTAAAATTAAACCAAAAAATAATAAAGAATATAAAAAATAACAAAATAATAAATTCAATTGTTAAAAATTATTGGGGTCATAATAATCTTGTATTGAAATGGATAGGATCATCTTTAAAAAAAAGTCAAATTAAAAATAATTTTTGTGGTTTTAGAATATCGAGACCTATAAAAAATAAAAAATATGATACTGCTGGACCGCACTGTGATATTCATGTTGGTGGAAGAATTTCTTTTGATAAAAAAATTATGATAACAGCATGGATACCTTTAGAAGGTTTTTCAAAAATTTATACCCTGCAAATATATAAAGGTTCTCATAATCAATTTCATCCTTTAAACAAAATTAAAAAAAGAAAAAACACAGTTTCAAGAATTTTTAGTAATACTTATTTAAAAAAATTTAAAAAAAATAGAATAAATTTAAAACCTGGGAAGGCAATTATTATTCATCCAAATCTTATACACGGTGGTGGTGAAAATTTAGGAAAAAAAACAAGATTAAGTGTTGAAGTTAGAATTTATAATATAAAAAATATAATTAAATATCCAATAAGTCTCAGAGGGTAAATTATTTAAGGTTTGAAATTATTTTATTCCAAAAATTAAGATCTTTATTTCTTTTTGCTAAATTTATTTTATTCGTTAGATCTGGGCTCCAAGAACCAGGAGTTACACATGCAAAGTCTAAATCTTTCTGTTTTAAATATCTACATCGATGACAAGATCCAACTTTAATATGTGCAAGACATTTGTAAATTTCATTTTCTTTATTATTAATCGTTTTGGTTACTAATTGGGGATCTGCAATCAAGGCCTGTGCCATCCCCCAAAAATCACTCTGATTATTTTTAATTATATTTTCTCCTTCTTTTAAGGAAGTTATTCCACCTTGTGCCATTACCGGAGTTTTAGTCAATTTTTTTAGTTCTTTTGCATATTCCCAATATGCTCCTTTTTTCATATGAATATATTTTTGTTTAGCAGTTTCATATATTCCTGCAGTAACCTGATAATATGCAAAATTATAGCTATCAAGCATATTAATTAAAAAACCAATTTTTGAAAAATTTAAACCTTTAGGCAAAAAATCATTGCCTGTCACCTTCGCAGCTAATTTGGATGTGTCTACTTTATTTTTTACTTTTTCAATTATGTTTCTGAGAAATCTTAATCTATTAGTCTCTGAACCTCCATATTCATCTTCTCTTTTGTTTGTGTGTTCAGAAAGAAATTGATGCATCAAATAACCATGGGCTGTCATAATTTCTATAAAATCAAAACCTGCTTCATCAGCTTGGATTATTGCATTTGCATATTCATTTTCTATTTCTTTTATTTCCTCTATAGTTAACACTTCTGCTTCTATTCCAATGTCAGGAACAATATATTTCGATGGTCCAACAACCCTTTCACCAGTATATTTTGAATTACCTTGAGCACCCTTGTGAGCAATTTGTATACAAGCAACTGAACCGTTACTTTTAATTTTATTTGCTAATTTTTTAAGCTGTGGCAAGTGATATGGTTTTCCAATAACTATCTCATTTAAAGTACCTTTTCCCATATTTGAAACAGTTGCATTACCAACAATTATCATTCCTAGATTATTTTTGGAAAGATTTTCAAAATAGTCTATTTCTTTATCTGTAATTGTTCCATTAGTTTCAGACATATTTACGCCAACCGGGGAACAAACAATCTTATTTTTTAGTAAAACTTTTCCAAGTTTAATTGGGGAAAGGCTTAATTTATATTTATTCATTTAAATTTTCTCTTATTTTAATAAAAATTTCATTTTCATCAATATTATCCATACATTTGCACTTCGATGTATTTTTTTTTAAGGTACCCACCCTATTTTTATATTTTCTATTTTTAAAAGCTTTTTTATGTAAATCACAAAATTTTTTAGGGAATATAGTAATTTGATTTTTATTTAAAACACTATCTTCATGATAATTTGGACCAGATAACATAATCAATCTTTTATCAAATAAATTTGCAATATGACATCCTAAGTTTACAATAGATATAACTATTTTGCTGTACTTTATATTTTTAATAAAGTTTTTCATAGTTTCATTTTTTTTTTGAAGTGTAATTTTTAAACCTAATTCTTTTTCAAGCCTTGAGCAAAGACTATAAAGTTTATTTTCTGGGTATTCTTTTATTTTCCAATTTATTGGGGCTTTCCAACTAATGTATACATCTTGAAAATTTTTACTTTCATTAACTTTTGTTGTAAATAATCTATATTTTTTTATTTTAAAATATTTAGATAAATTATTTAAAATATCAGCCATATTTTGTTTATAATTCTTTTTTTTATTAATTATTGTTCTGAAATAGAAAGCTTTATTTGAATTTTTTCCTTTATTAACAATATTAAAAATAAAAGATTTTTTTTTAACTTGAGATATTTTTTTTTTATTCGAACTCTTTATAGAGTTAATGAAATCATGTTCTTTGGACAATTTTAATAAATCATTATCACCGACAAAAAATATTTTTTTAAAACCTAAATTTGGAGCAAAGGCTAATATTCTTAAATAATCACCATATGGCAACCTATATTTATTTCTATCGGCAATAATTAATAAATTATTATTTTTAACTTTCATTTTACTTTTATAATTTTTCATTGCATAAGCTTTTTTCTATGATAGTTATCTAAAAATTATAATACCAATGACTAATAAAATAAAAATAGAAATATACAGGTATCTTTCTTTAATAAGAAAACTTCAAGAAGAATTGATTGAAAGATATCATCCAGCAGATCAAATGAGATGCCCAATGCACTTTTGTATCGGTCAAGAACTAATGCCAGCCGTACTAGCTCAACTAATGAAAAAAGAGGATAGTGTTTTTACTCATCATAGGTCTCATGGTTATTATGTTGCAAAAAAAGGCTCATTAGATGAAATGATCTCTGAGTTTTATGGAAAGAAAACTGGTACAACAGGGGGTCTTGCGGGTTCACAAGAGCTAACTTCCCCAAAAATAAACTTTTATAGCGGTGCAATTTTATCTGGATCTTTTGCAATATCTTTGGGTGATGCTTTTGAAAAAATATATAACAACAAAAAAGGAATAACAGTATCTGTTATTGGTGATGGCGGAATGGAAGAAGGTATAGTATTTGAAACTCTAAATATGGCTTCAAAAATGAAACTGCCTATTTTGTTTATTTGTGAAAACAATCTATATTCCACTCATACACCATTAGAAGAAAGAACCTTGGAAAAAAAACCAATCAATAGAGTTAAAAGTTTTAACATAGACACCGATTATTTTGACAGCAACGATCCTGATAAACTATATGATCTAATGTCAAAGGTTACCAACAAAATAAGAAAAACAAAAAAACCACATTTTATAGAAATAAAGACTTATAGATTCAATGGACATGTTGGGCCTGAGGGAGATGACCATTATAATTATAGAGAGAGAAAAGAAATTAATAATTGGGTGAAAAAAGATCCATTAGAATTTTATATTCAAAAGTTAGTAAAAAAAAATAAAAATTTTCAAAAAATTAAAGAAAAAATTGACAATGAAAATCTAAAACGAATTAATAAAGCTTTTCATTTTGCACAAAAAAGTAAATTTCCAAAAAATTTTCAAAATGATAATTTTAAAAATACTTTCAAAGGTATCTCAAAATTTTATGATAATAAAATATCATTTGGAACAGTACAGGAAACTCATAAACCTAAACCATATTAATTCGTAAATGAAAAAAAAAATTCTTACTTTTTCGGAATCTATTAATGAGGCAATGAAACAAGCAATGTCTTATGACAAGAGTGTTTTTACTTTTGGTATTGCTGTAGATAAAACTGGACATGTATTTAAAAGTACAGAAGGCATTTTAAAAAAATTTAAATCAAAAAGAATTTTTGATACACCTAATAGTGAACAAGCAGAAACTGCATTTGCTTTAGGAGCCTCATTAAATGGAAAATTGAGACCTGTGCTAATTCACCATAGAGTAGACTTTATGCCCTATTCGTTTGATCAAATTATAAATTGGATTTCCTTATGGTCATTTAAAAGTGCCCGGAAGAGCTTTGCGCCACTTGTTATAAGAACCATTGTTGGACGAGGATGGGGCCAAGGTCCTCAACATGCCAAAACATTACATACTATGTTTTCATATTTGCCTGGTTTAAGGGTTGTGATGCCATCATCAGCATCTGAAGCTAAAGGAATGCTTTTATCTAGTATTATGTCTAATGACCCCGTAATTTTTATCGAGTACAGATCATTATACAATACCAAAGAATTAGTTCCTGAGGAAATATATTATATTGATATAGATAAACCTCGTCAAAGATTAAAAGGTAAAAGCTTAACATTAGTTGCCGCGGGAGCTTCAGTTTTAACTTCTTTAAAAGCTGCAGAAATTATTTATAAAACAAAAGGATTAAAATGCGATCTATTTGACTTGAGAAGTATTTCAAATATGAAACTGGAAACAATATTTGCTTCAATAAAAAAAACAAAAAGATTAGTTCTAGTTGAAGATGGTTGGGAAAATTTTGGATACTCATCTGAAATTATTACAAAAGTAGCAGAGAAAGGATTAAATCTGAAAAAACCACCAGTAAGAGTTTGCTGGCCAAATAGTCATGTTCCAATGTCTGCTCCTCTAGAAAAAGATTTTTATTTTGATGAAAATGATATAGTAAAAGCGTGTTTAAAAGTTCTTAACTTAAAAAAGTAAAATCTTGTCAAAAAAAACTAAAAAAATTTTCATCACAGGAGGAGCTGGCTATGCAGGGTCTAGATATGTTCCACAACTTTTGGCATCTGGAAATAAAGTAACTATTTTTGATACATTTTATTTTGGTGACTATTTAGAAAATCATAAAAACTTAAATAAAATTAAAGGAGACATACGAAATACAAACTTAATTGAGAAGTCTTGTCGTGATCATGATATTTTTATACATCTTGCATGCATGTCTAACGATACAAGTTTTGAATTAGATGAAAAACTTTCAACTGAAATTAATTTTGATTGTTTTGAGGGAATGGTTAAAGCTGCAAAACTGTCGAAAATAAAAAGATTTATTTATGCATCGACTAGCTCTGTTTACGGAATATCTGATGCTAAAGATATTAAAGAAGATCATCCATTTAAACCATTAACTTTATACAATAAATTTAAAGGCCTTTGTGAACCTATATTATTTAAATACTCTGATAAAAATTTTGAAACAGTTATATTTAGGCCAGCAACATTATGTGGATACTCTCCTAGACAGAGATTTGATTTATCAGTTAATGTTTTAACAGCTAATGCGATTGTAAATAACAAAATTTTAGTATTTGGTGGTTCACAACTAAGGCCAAATTTACATATACTAGATTATTGTGATTTGTTGGATTTATTAATTTCAGCAGAAACTCCAAAAATACAAAACAAGATTTTTAATGTTGGTTATCAAAATTTATCTATCATGGAAATTGCTAAAATAGTTAGAGAAGTTGTTTTAAAAGAATTTGCAAAAAAAGAAGAAATTTTAATTGAAGTCCAAAAATCAAATGATCTAAGATCTTATCATATAAATTCTGATAAAATTCGAGAAGAATTAAACTTTATTCCAAAATATACTATAGAAGATGCTGTAATAGAGATTTGCGATGCATTTAAGAAAAATTCATTTACTGATGCTTTAAATAATACAAAATATTTTAATGTAAAAAGAATAAAAGAATTAAATATTTCTTAATGAAAGAAAAAATATCTTTAGTAACTGGAGGTGCGGGTTTTTTAGGGAGTCATTTAGTTGATTTTTTAATAAAAAAAAAAAATAAAGTCATTGTTATTGATAATCTAAGTACTGGTCACATAAATAATATAAAACATCATTTTCAAAATAAAAATTTTAAATTTATCAAAAAAAATATTTTAGATGCTTCAATCTTTAAATATATTAAAAATTGTGACTATTTATTCCATTTTGCAGGTTTGGGAGATATCGTACCGTCTATAAGCAATCCTCAAAAATATTTTAACTCAAATGTTATTGGTACACTTAAAATTTTAGAGCAATTGAGACAAAATAAAAAATTAAAAAAAATGGTTTATGCAGCATCTTCCTCATGCTACGGGTTAGCAAGAGTACCTACTAAAGAAACAGACCCTATAGACCCCAAATATCCTTATGCTTTGACAAAATATATGGGTGAGGAATTGGTAATTCATTGGAATAAAGTTTATAAATTGCCAGTAAATTCTATAAGAATATTTAATACATACGGGCCTAGAGTAAGAACAACAGGAGCTTATGGGTCAGTTATTGGTGTTTTTTTTAAGCAAAAATTATCTAACAAACCTTTAACAGTAGTTGGATCTGGTGAACAAAGTAGAGACTATCTACACGTAAAAGATTTAGCCAATGCTTTTTATAAAGTTGCAACAAAAGGTAAAAATGGTGAAATATACAATTTAGGCGCAGACAAGCCTATAAAAATAAAAGAATTGGTTAAAATAATTGGTAGTAAATTTACTTCTTTACCTAAAAGACCTGGAGAGCCTTTCGTTACGTGGGCTAACATATCAAAAATAAAAAAACATACAAAATGGAAACCACAAATAAAATTTAAAAATGGAGTTAATGAGATGCTAAAGAATATCTCGGACTGGAAAGACGCACCTCTATGGAATAAAAATAAGATATCAAAAGCTACAAAATTGTGGTTTAAGTATTTAAAGTAAAAATGGAAAAAAACTTTTTAAAAGCATTCAGTTACAAAATTAAATCACCAATTGAGTTAAATAAATATTTTAAAAAAAATAAGTTAAAAAAAATTTTATGTCATGGAAACTTTGATGTTGTTCATCCAGGGCATATTAGACATTTGCTATATGCAAAATCAAAAGCAGATATTTTAATTGTAAGTATTACAGCTGACAGATTTATTAAAAAAGGAATGTACAGACCTCATATTCCTCAAAACTTAAGGGCACTAAATTTGGCTGCCTTAGAAGTTGTAGATTTTGTTATAATAGATGATAAGCCAAAACCTGATGCTTTATTAAAAAAAATAAAACCTGAATTTTTTGCTAAAGGATATGAATACAATGCTGATAAATTACATGAAGATTCAGCTGCTGAGATGCAAATAGTTAAATCCTATGGTGGAGAAATGATATTTACACCTGGTGATGTAATATATTCATCTACAAACTTAATTAATGAAAATCTTCCTAATATAGATAAGGAAAAAATTTTAAACGTAATGCAAGAAAATAATATTACGATAGATATTTTAAAAAAAAATTTAAGTAAATTTAAAAATAAAAAAATTCATGTTATTGGTGATACTATAATTGACGTATATACAAGAGCTTCGGTTATTGGTGGACAAATTAAAACTCCTACTTTGAGCGTTCTCCACCAGAAAGCTGATGTTTACATAGGTGGTGCAGCAATTGTTGCACAACACTTAAAAGCTGCAGGTGCAGATGTTACGTTTACAACAATACTTGGAAATGATGAGCATAGAGATTTTGTTATTAAAAAATTAAAAGAAAAAAAAATAAAAATTAATCCTATCATTTTATCAACAAGGCCAACGACAAGCAAAAATGCTATTATTGCAGGAGGTTATCGAATATTAAAAATAGATAAAGTTGATAACCAACCAGTAAATAAAGAGGTGATACATAAACTTTGTAAGTTTGTAAAAAAAGAAAAATCTGATTGTGTTGTATTAAGCGACTTTAGGCATGGCATATTTCATGCTGGAAGTATAAGTAAAATTTGTAAGTCAATATCAAAAAAAACACTCAAAGTAGCAGATAGTCAAGTAGCCACAAGATGGGGAAATATTACAGACTTTAAAAATTTTGATATTATTTTTCCAAATGAAAGGGAAGCTAGGTTTTGTTTAGCTGACCAGGACAGTAGTATTAGCAGTTTATGCAGAAGACTTTTAGAGGAATCTAAATGTAAAAACTTAGTTTTAAAACTAGGTGAAAAGGGTTTATATGGAGTTGTGGGCAATAAAGCCAGATACACATTTACATATCCATCATTTACAAAAGAAGTTAAAGATCCGGTAGGTGCAGGAGATTCATTGTTAGCGTACACAACACTGAGTTATTTAGTAGGCTCTAATCTTGCAGAGGCAGTACTTTTGGGATCTCTAGCAGCAGGAGTGGCATGTGAATATGATGGGAATATAAGTGTTTCTAAAAAAGATATATTATTAAAATTACAAAATTTAGAAAAATTAATTAACTTTGAATGAAATTTATAATAGTAGGTTTTGGTAACCAAGGTAAAAAAAGAAAAAAAATTCTTAAAAATGATTGTGTAGCAATTATTGATAAAAAAAAAAGTAAATCAGTAAATTATACAAAAATTGAAGATGTACCATTAAATTACTTCGATGCAGTAATACTTTGTACGCCAGATCATGAAAAAATTAAAATAATAAATTATTGTATTAAAAATAAAAAACACGTTTTAATAGAAAAACCTCTTATATCCAAAAATAGCTCAGAATTAAAAATATTAGAAAGAAATGCTGTGAAGAAAAAAGTATTATTAATGACAGCATATAATCACAGATATGAAAAATCCCTAATTTTTTTAAAAAATAATTTGAAAGCGGGCAAAATTGGTAAAATTTATAATTGTCATTTTAAATATTTAAATGGTACAGCAAAAAATGTATTCAATACGTGGAGAGATATAAATAATAAAAAAGGTGTAATTAGTGACCTTGCTCCTCATTTAATAGATTTAATATTTTTTTTATTTGGAGAAAAAAAAATTTCAAAATTAAATTTTTGTTTAAAAAAAAATTATGAAAATAAATCTAAAGATTATTGTTTATTCAGTTTAACATTTGAGAATATTGTTATTCAGGTTGAAGTTTCATACTGTAATTGGAAAAATACATTTATCTGCGATGTTAATGGTAAAAAAGGTTCACTGAATGTATCTTCACTAGTTAAATGGGGTATATCAAAAATGATATTTTCAAAGAGAGTTTTGCCATCAGGCAAGCCTATTGAAAAAAAGTATATTTTTAAAAAACCAGATAATTCATGGAAAGAAGAAATTACAGCATTTAAAAAAAATATACTAAGAAATAAAAAAACAAATCTAAAAAGAGACTACTATATCAATGAATTGATACATAAATTATAAAATGGTTTGAATTTTTTTCAATATTTTTAGATTGTTAGTTAAATTTATATTTAATAAATTTTGAGCAATTCTATTATTGATAATTAAATTAACTGGAAAAGGAAATTTTGATCTATTAATTCTGTAATTTTTTTTTGTGATCTTGATTTTGTCATAAAAATTTTCTACAGTCATTGGTTCGTTGGCAAGTTCAAAAAATTTATTATTTGTTTTACTGAAGTTAAAAATAATTTTATAAATAATATTAACAAGGTCTTCATCATATAAAAATTGAAATTTATTTTTATTCAAAATTTCATATTTATTTCTATCTTTTTGTGTGGCACATATTAAGTCCTTAGATTTTTTTGAAAAGTCTGTCGAGCTTAAAACACTATGTATTCTTAAAATTTTACAATTTATTTTTTTTCTAATTAAAAAATTTTCAATTTTTAATTTTTTTCTACCATAATTAATTTCATCAAGCGTATAATTTTTTTTTAAAAGATTAAAATAATTATTTTTTATAAATTTAGTCATTATTGAACTTACAAAAATGTACTTTAATTTTTTTTGATTTAAGAGTTTAATGGTATCAGCAACATCTTTAACTTTGTATGCTATATTATCAAACACCATATCAAATTCTAAATTTTTTAATCTTTTTTTTATATAGTTCGTATCTTCTCTGTTTGTCTTTATATGTATGATGTTGTTAGATTTTATATTGGGTTTATTTCCCCTATTTATCAAATAAATAGTTAGTTTTTTTCTTTTAATTAATTTTCTTAAAAGCTTTTTTCCAAAAAAACGATTTCCACCTAAAAACAAAATATTCATATAAATTATTTGAGATCCTTTATGTATGTTATTTTGTTCAAAAAATGAACAATAATTTTAATTTGCTGTTAAATTTATTGAAATCCATCCATATTTATAGTTAAACAACGATTGAAATGAATAAATTAAAAAATATAGACATATATTTAGATGGGCCCACAAAAAAAGAAATTTTTTTTACAAAATCGAAATTAATTAAAGGTTATACGTACAATCCATCTATTTTTAAAAACCTAGGTGTAAAAAATTATTTGTCAGCGTGCAGGACAATAAGTAAAAGTATTTATCCTAAACATGTTTCATTTGAAGTTTTCGCAGATGATAGAAAAAATATGATAATGCAAGCGGAGGTAATTTCAAAAATAAATAAAAACATATACGTAAAAATTCCCATTACATACACAAACGGTAAATACACAGATGAAGTAATAAAACTTCTGATTATGAAAAACATTAAATTAAACATAACTGCAATTTTTAATCTTGAACAAGTAAAGCGAATATTTCCTTATATTAAAAACACAAAAACAATATTATCAGTATTTGCAGGTAGAATTCATGATATGGGAGAGAATGCTTCGTATGAAGTTAACAAAATATCAAATTTTTTAAAAATTAATAAATCGAAGTGCAAGTTATTGTGGGCAAGTACTAGACAAATTTATGACTTAATATCTGCAAAAAAATCAGGATGTCATATAATTACTATGAGCACAACAATCTATAAAAAAAAAGAAAATTTTAAAAAAGATTGGAAAAAATTTTCTCTAGAGACAGTAAAAGGCTTTTATAATGATGCCAAGAAGTCAAAATTTAAAATTAAATGAAAAAAACATTTACTGAAAAATACTTAGAAGAAACTAGTAAAGTGATAAAAAATATTGATAAAAAAAAAATTGAAAATTTAGTTTCTAAAATTTTAGAAATAAAAAATAAATCAGGAAGAATTTTTTTTTTAGGTGTTGGTGGAAGTGCTGGTAACACTTCGCATGCTGTAAATGATTTTAGAAAAATTCTTAACATAGAGTGCTATTCCCCAACAGATAATGTTTCAGAAATTACTGCTAATACGAACGATAATGGTTGGGATTCAATCTTTATAAATTTTTTAAAAGTTAGTCGTTTAACAAAAAATGACCTTTTATTTATATTTTCAGTCGGAGGTGGCAACGAAGAATTTAATGTAAGCACTAATTTGATCAAAGCAATAGAGTATGCAAAAAAACAAAAAACCTCTGTTGTTGGTATTGTTGGAAAAAAAGAAGGGTATACATTTAAAAATGCTGATATAGCTATATTTATACCAAACATTAATAACTCAAGAATAACACCACACTCAGAGGAAGCCCAAGGAATTGTATGGCACCTAGTTGTTTCACATCCGAAACTTAAGCCAAATAAAACTAAATGGGAAAGTCTTAGAAATAAGTAATATTTAAACAAAATATGTTTATCAATTTTTTAAATAGAATTGTTTATTTTTTTCTTAATTTTAAACCAAGAGTCTTAGGATATAAAAATTTTATAATTGCTAAAAATGAGATTTTAAATATCAAAAAATCAAATAAAAAAATTTGTTTAATTTATGATTTAAAAACTAATCCTATAAGCATAGGCAATTATTGTTTGATGGTATTTTTTGCAAGATATTTAAGTATTAAGGGTTATCAAATATATATATCAATAATTGAATCAAAAAAATATAAAGTATCAAAAAAAGAAATTATAGAAAAAAAATATATATTTAAATTTTTTTATAAGATACCACAAATACTTGTTAAAAAAAATTTAATAGAAGTAAAATTTTTAAGTTGGAATGAGGCATTAAAGAATATAAACGATAATAAACTTTACGTTTTTTTAAAAAAAATTGCATATAGAAGAAAGTTATCACCAGTTGTTTTAATTAACTCTATCTTAAATAATTTTGCCTTAAGTGATAATAAAAAATTTTTTGAAAATTTTTTAATTGATGAAAAAATATTTAAAAATTTTACTAACAAAAAAATTGAAATATTCAAAAAAGAAAAATATATATCAATCCTTTTTAGATATGACAGACATAATCCATCACGTAATACCAAGAAAATAGAAATTATAAAAATTTACAATATTTTAAATTTAAAATTTCCAAATATCAAAATATTGATAATTTCAGATTATAAAGGGTGTATAATAGCTAAAAATTTTTTAAAAAACAAAAAAAATGTTTTTTTTACAAGTGATTTTTCCCTATCTATATATTCACATATATATATGCAATTAAAATCTATTATTTGTATCGCGTCGCATAATTCAGGTGGGATGTTAACTTGGCATTATTTTTCAAAATGTAAATTCTGCTTCGTAAATTATATGGGAATAACTGTTAGATTAAAATATAATCATTATTATCTGAAAGATAAAATACATCCTTGGTGGAATAAAAAACAAATATTTAAAACAACAAATAATTTAGATGATTTAATAAATTTAATTAAAAATTTCAATTTAGGTTTTTAAGGAAATTGATAAAAGAATTATTAAATTAAGAAATGACAAAAAAACAAATTAAAGCTCACTAATTATAAAGATTTTAATTTATTTTTTTTATAAAACTTTTTCATTGGAAGCATTGTATCATTTGGTTTCCCTCCTCGACTGTAATGGTCAATAGTATTTTCTAAATATTTATTTTGATAATTGAGAATTTTAGTTTTTTTACCTAAAATTTTGTTTAATGTTATTGAGCATGATGAATAATTATGAACAATTGTTTCCGGTAAAAAGTCAAATTTAAGTAAACTTAACTCTATTGGTAAATAATTTATTTTCAAAGAAAATTTTTTTTTCAAAATTTTTGATTTCATGATTAAATTTATTTCATGTCTATGAGGCACTAAAGTTAATGTCCCTTTTATTTTTTTTTTAATATTAAGTATCCAATTAAAATATTGATTTTTAGTCATAATGCTTTTTTGCGATAGCCCTGGGAGAATAAATATAGTTCCCTTACTTTTTTTTTTAAATTTATATAAATCTTTCAAATAATCAAAATTATTTTCTATAACCTTATTAACGTTATAATTTAGAGGATATGTAGTAAAGAAAATCGAATTTTGAATTTTTTTTGGAAAAAATTTATTAAAAAATAAAGAGCCAAATCCATCATCTACAAATATTTTTTTGTTTGATATTGAAATTATCTTTCGATGTAAATAATATCTATAATCTCCTACAATAACAGAATCAAATTTAAATAAAAAATACTTTCTTACATTTAAAATAAAGTGAAAAAAATAAATATTTAATATTTCATCTAAATAAATTACTTTAAATTTAATTTTTTTATTTTTATAAAAATTTTCAACTGCTTTAATACTTCTAATAGTAAATTTTTTTGCGTAGCCCACAAATAAAGTATTGTGGTTATCTTTAAATTTCGTTAAATACTCTACACAACAAATAAATTGTAATGGTGAATTAATGAATACTAATTTTCTTTTTGTTAGAAAAAAAAATACAGTTAAAATTGCCCTCATTTTCTAAGACTTTATATGTAGTCTCAGCTTTTTAGCTATAATTTTTTCTTCTTCTGTAATATGTCCAAATTTATCTTCACCTATCGCTATTTTCATTTTGTTTATTATAGATATCATTTCTGACAACCCTTTAAATTCTAGAGAAGCTGCTTGATCTGATCCATACATTGTCCTATCAAGAGTGATATGTCTTTCAATTGAAGTTACACCCAGCATAGCAGCAGCAATGGAAATTGCGATACCATTTTCGTGACCACTGTATCCAACTTTACAATTAAATCTATCTCTCAAAACCTCAATTGTCTTGAGATTTGCATCCTCTGTTTTCATTGGATACGTGGAAACACAATGCATTAGTTCAAATTCACATTTATTCTTTTTAAAAATTTCAACTGCATTCTGTATGTTGTCTTTTGTTGACATTCCTGTGGATATAAAAGTATATTTTTTTCTCTTAGCAACCTCTTTTAAGAAATTATTGTCAATTATCATTGCCGATGCAATTTTATTATATTTTAAGTTAAACCTATCCAAAAATTTAAGACTATCTACATCCCATGCTGAGGCAAACCAAGTTATGTTTTTTTTTTTGCAATAACTATCAATTTCTAAATATTCATCGTAACTAAACTCTAATCCTTCTTTTTGTTCTCTTGTTGTTTTTCCCCAAGGACTTTCTCTTGGTATTTCTAACTGAGACTCAGAGTAAACTTTTTCTATTGTTCTTTTTTGAAATTTTACAGAATCACAACCAGAACTTACTGCAAGATCAATTAATTTTTTTGCAATATCCATATCCCCATTATGATTAATTCCAATCTCGGCTATATAAAATATTTTTTTTATCTTCATTTTTTAAATTTATATGGTGATAGTTTAACCATTTTGGTTTTTAAGTTTTTATCCCAGGCATTGATTTGTTTGACTATATCTAAGCCAATATTATTTGACCATTTGTTAATTAACTTTTTAAAAATTGGCCCAACTTTACCATTTCCTATTTTTTTAAAATTAAGATGTGTTACTGGAAGCATACAAAATGGTGTTCCAGTCATAAAAGCTTCATCAGCTGTATAGACATCATACGGATCAATATTTTTTTCTTTAACAACGCAATCTAAGCTAACAGCCAAATTTTCCATTACATACTTTCTAGATATACCCCTTAGAATATCTTTACCCTGGGGTGTAATGATTTCTCCATCTTTGACAATGAAAAAATTATCCCCAGATCCCTCAGCAATATTTCCACTCTCATCTAACAAGAGAGCCCAATTATCGTCACCTTTGAAATTTGACACCTCAATGTTTGCCATTAAATAAAATAGCCTACTTCTATTTTTAATTTTAGGGTCCATGTATCTGGATGGAATTGCTCTTTGAGATGTAATTACAGCATTAATTCCTTTTTTAAATAGTTTACCCATACCAGAAACAGTCCATCTAAGAGGAAAATCAGCTATAATTAAATTTGAACCTTTGTGACCTTTTATAGCTGGTTTGTAAATATCTAAAACTCCTCTTGTTACATCAATCATTAATCGATGTTCATCATCTTTATTAAATGTTTTGTTATTTTTTTTTGCTGTTTCAACACAAAAATCCAAAATATTTTTTTTTGAATACTTAAATGGAATTTCTAATATTTTAATACCATAAAATAATCTCTCTATATGTTCTTCAAGCATAAAATGTTTTTTATTAAATGATCGTGTCATTTCAAAAACCATATCACCAAACATTAAAGAAGAGTCATATATAGATATTTTAGCATCATTTTCATCTATAAATTTTCCATTAAAAAAAACTTTCCTTTTTTTCATGATTTTTTTAGGTTTAAGAATTTAATTATATCTAAAGTTGAAAACATTTTTTTATTGTCATAAAGTTTATTATATATTTTTTTAATAAAGATATAGTCTCTTGGATAGTTAATATCAAGTTTAAGTTTTTTATATGATTTACTCTTAGGACATTTTAGTGTCCTGACTTTACACCAAGCAGAATTTTTTTCTTTTTGTTTTTTATAATCAAAAAAATTAAGATGTATATGTTCTTTGTAGATTTTTGGTAGTTTTTTTTCCATTAATTGTTTTAAATGTTTAAAACTAAAAACTTCTGCACCAATTCCATCGGGGTAATTGTTATTAAAAACATTTTGAATATTAGTTGCAAAAAATGGTTTTTTAAATTTTGAATAATATGAAATTATTCTATCTATCTCAACTGGGTCTGGTAGGGCATTATCCCCAGGAAATCTGACAACTGTTTCAATTCCAAATTTTTTAGAAGCTAAATAATATCTTTTTAAAACATTATTTTCTGAACCAAAAAAAAATTTTATTTTCTTAAAATTTAATTTTTTCACAAGCTCTCTTTCTCTTTTTTTATTAGGCATAGCTAGAATTATTGTATTTGTAAGTTTACAGTGAACCAATCTTTCCAAAATTCTATATATCAAAAATTTACCTTTAATTTTTTTAATAATTTTATTTGGAAATCTTTTTGAGCCAAGTCGAGCCTGAACAATTATTGCAATTTTTTTTTTCACTAAATTATACTTCTGCCACCATCAATTAAGATATTTTGTCCTGTAATATATTTTGAATTTTTTGAAATAAGAAAATTAATTAATTCGAATACATCTTTTTTTTCAGCTAATTTTTTCATTGGAATTTGTTTTTCTAAATTTTTAATTAAATTCTTTTTTTGCTTGTTAGCTATTGGTGCAGGAGAGACCATATTTACTCTAATATTATATTTTGCATATAGAGCAGCATAATACTTGTTAAGACCAATTAAACCATGCTTGGCTAGACTGTAATCCAAAGGTTTTTTAAAGTTTTTATAGACACCTCTGTAAATTTCTTGGTTTGGAGCCAATACAGATAAATCTGAACCAATATTAATTATTGAACCGTATTTAGCTTTACAAATTTTATCACTAAAAAATTCTATAATATTTTGGGCACCTATAAAACTAACCAAAAGTTGATCAAGTAATTTTGTTTCATCATCTTTTAATTCTATATCTTTTGGGACCGCGTCAAGCGCTGCATTATTAATTATATGAATTATTGAATTTTGTCTTTTTATAAAGTCAATTTTATTTTTTAATGTATTTTTTTTAGTAATATCACAATTAATTTTAATTAATTCTTTTTTTTTATAATTATCGTTTAAATTTATATCTATACAATAAACTTTATATTTTTTTGAAAACTGTCTACACAAATAAGATCCTAAAAATCCATTTCCACCAGTTATAACTATTGCCTCTCTCATATTGATTGACCTCCATCAACAACGATATTAGATCCTAAAAAATTAGATTTTTTACTTAATATTATTCTAATTAATTCATATAAAGTATCAGGGTAACAGAAATTATTTGAGGGGACATTTTTTCTAATATATTTAAGTGTTTTATATTTATCCTTTTTTAATCTTTTATACCAATTATTATTTTTTATTAAAATATTTCCAGGAGAAATAATATTTACTTTAACATTTTTTGAAGCATATTTTTTTGCAATTATTTTTCCATAAAAATTTAAAGCATTTTTAGATACAGAATATTCAATTGGTGCATCCCATATAATTTTTTTGGCTGCAATAGATGAAAAAATTATTATATTTATATTTCTTAATTTAAAAATTTTTTCAAAAATTGTTAACGTAAATACTACTGACAATAAGTTGTCATTCAGACTTTGCATCCATTTATCATTAGTTTTATTTGTTTTAAAAGAACTCTTCCCTGCACAAAAAATTAAAGTATCTATTTTAGGTATTTTTTTTTTTATATCTTTTAATACTTTCGTTAAATCTGAATAATTAGATAAATCACATTTATATGTTGATAAATTTTTGCTTAGACTTCTGGATATGTTAATTACATTATTGTTTTCTTTTTTTAATTTTGTACCAATAAAATTTCCTAAGCCAGAAGAACCTCCAGTAATTATTACATTTTTTTTCATAAATATTTTTCTATAAAATTTCTATTTTGTAAAAGTTTTTGAACAAAATTTTTTTTAGGCATTGCGGTTTGAAGTATTAAATTTCCAGAATACTTTTTTTTCTTTATGAAATCTATAAGGCTTTTAATTTGAGCATTTCCTTTTCCAAGATCTACTGTTTTACCAAAAATTAATCTATCTTTAATGTGAATATTTTTTACATAATCAAAATAAATTTTTTCTTCTTTAATTTTGTAATTTAAAGATGCACTATTTCCGGAATCATAATTTATTCCAAATTTTGACGATTTAAATTTTCGAATAAATTTTAATAATTTTTTTGGACTATAATCACTCTCAAATATAATTATAGATTTTTTTTTTAGATTTTTCAAAAATTCATCTGAATTAAAATATTCAATTAATTTAATTTCATCTTTTTTATTTCTAAGCGATGAATTGTCAACTAGTGGAATTATGAATTTTTTTATATTTATTTTCTGAGAAATTTTAATAACTTTTTGTAAAAGCTCTTTTGATTTTAATTCTTCTTTTCTTTTTAATTTAAAAAATGGCTTTTCCATAAAAAAATCACAAGTAAGAGAGTCAGATTTAATTTTATTTTTTTTTAGTCCTTTAAGAAACTGTTTTCGCATATTGGGGTTAAAAACAGGGTTTTTTTTAATATTAGAAATATTTGCAGTAAGCTCTATGGCTTTGAATTTATTATTACTAGCTAATTTTAATTCTTTAAGCCAGTTTTTTGCAGGAAAAAACTGAATATATTTTTTATTTTCAGGTTCGACTAACCTTCCCTGCATAAATCCTATTTTAAATGAATTTTTCACAATATAAATTTTTATATTAATAAAAATATATATCACATCCCTTTTATAGTTCAATAAATGAACAATACTCTTTACAGTTCAATAAATGAACAATATAAGTAAAAATATGAACAAAAATGAAAACAAAAGTGATGAATTCGAGTTATTACGAAAAATAGGAGTAAACCCAAATTCTAGCCAAAGAGACTTAGCTGAACAGCTGGGGTTTAGTCTTGGAAAACTAAATTATTGTTTAAAAGCCCTAAAAAAAAAGGGATTAGTAAAAATTAAAAATTTTAAAAATAATCCTGATAAATCTTACTATGTTTATTTATTAACCCCTAAAGGGATATCTCATAAATCACAAATGGCTTATTTCTTTATGAAACAAAAAGCGAGAGAGTATGAACAGCTTAAGAAGGAAGTATACAAAAAATCACAATAATTTATGAAACTCAATCCTAAAAAAGATTACTATATTTTAGGTCTTCAAAGTTATGCAAATCACGACTCTGGTGCTTCGATACTTAAATTTATCAAAAATAAAGAACCAGAAATTGTTGCAATTAGCGAGGAAAGATTATCAAGAAAAAAATATTCTTACTCCTTTCCTACTTTGTCAATAAAATATTGTATGGATTATTTTGGTTTAAAAAATTTATCCAAAGTAGATTTGGTTATATCTGACTGGATAAGAAAAAAAAAATGGCACCGTTCAGGACCAGGATATAATTATTCTGAGTTTGATTATTTAAAGGAAAAATTTAGATATAAAAAAAAAATAATTCAAATCAGACATCATTTAGCTCATGCAGCAAGCACATATTATACTAGTGGGTTTAAAAATTCGGCTATATTAATAATTGATGGAAATGGTTCTGATCTAGAAACTACTACTTATTATAAAGGAAATAATTTTAATATTAAAAAATTAGACTCTTATCATTTTAGAGGAATAGGGGATATTTATGAAATTATATCCTCTTCAATCTTAAAGTTTGGTCCTGGAGGCGAAGGTAAAACTATGGGATTGGCCCCTTACGGAAAAAAAAATAAAAGTATTAAAATTGATCACATTATTAATGGAATTAAAACAAACTTTTCTAAATTTGTAAATAGAATGCCAAGAACAGATTTATTAAGTTTGGAAAACCCAAATTTAAAAAAAATGGAATTTAAAAAAGAAATTAAACAACCAAAGCAAATGAGTCCAAAGTTTAAAGATTGGGCGTATGCAGTCCAAGATTTGTGTGAAAAAATTATGATACATTTAGGTAAAGATATAAAAAGAATAACAAACTCAAAAAATTTATGTCTAGCTGGAGGAGTCGCATTAAATTCTGTTGGTAATGAAAAAATTAAAAAAATAAACAAATATAAAAATATTCACATTTTTCCTGCATGTAATGACTCTGGAATAAGTTATGGTTTAGTTACATGGGCTTATTATAATATTTTCAACCAAAAAAAAAAAATCCAGTTTAATGATGCTTACTTAGGTAAGAAAAATTATCAGGATGAATTACACTCTTTAATAAAAGACAATCAAATTGAAACTCAAAAATATGACCCTAAACAGGTTGCTAGAATAATTTCAAAAGGAAGTGTAATTGGTTTTTATTCTGGTTTTTCAGAATATGGACCGCGAGCCTTGGGAAATAGAAGTATTCTAGCTGATCCAAGACGTAAGAGTATGAGAAATTATATCAATAAACATGTTAAACATAGAGAAACGTTTAGACCGTTTGCCCCAGCAATCTTAGAAGAAGAATCGAAAAAATTCTTTGGGATAGATAAATCACCTTTTATGTTGCGAGTTTCAAAAACAATAAGACATAAAAAAATACCCTCTGTAGTTCATGTAGATAAGACAGCAAGAGTTCAAACAGTTTCAAAAAAAAATAATATCAAATTTTATGATTTGATAAAACACTTCAAGAATGAGACAAAGATTCCATGTATTTTGAATACTTCATTTAATGACAAAGGAGAACCAATTGTTGAAAGCCCAATAGACGCAATGATAACATTTTTAAGTACTAAGCTTGATTATTTGGTTTTAGAAAATTATTTAATATCAAAAAAAAATTTTAAAGTTTATGAAAAAAAAAAAATTTTAAAAAAATTAATTTTAAAAAGAAATAAAGAATTAGCTGCAAGCTACAACAATAGTAAAAAAATTTTATTTTATAAATTAAATCATAAAGAATTCCTGAAAAGGAAAAATATAGAAGAAAACCTGAGCAAAAAGAACATACTTGAAGATCCATTAACAAAATTTATCAATTTTTATAACAAACAAAAAAAAAAAATAATTTTTTATGGAACAAAAACCCACACAGATGCTCTTAAAAAATTGCTTTCTTTTAAAAAATTAAAACAAGATAAGATTATTTTTTTAGAGTTCAAGCCTTTTTCAAATCTAAAAATTAAAAATGATATTAAGTTAATAAATAAAAAGAAGTTACCAGTCATAATATCAAGTTATGAATATTTTTTTGAAATCAGAGAAATCTTAAAAAGAATAAAAGCTTTTGAGATCTATGATAATTCTTCTAGATCCTTAGAGGACTATTTGAAAACAAAGAAAATCTATGTTTAGGACCTTTAATTTAATTTTAGATAACTTAAGCAAACCATTAAAAAAAAGATTTTATTTACTGCTTTTTCTTGGGTTGCTTACTGCGATCCTTGAAACGATCGGTGTCGCTTCAATTTTTCCAATTATAAAAATTATATTAAGTCCTGAGGAATTTTTAAAATTAGAGTTTATACAATTTATTCAAAGTAAATATAAATTAATCTTACAGCCAATAACATTTGCTTATTTTTTTATTTTTGCTTCAATAATTTTTTTTGTTTTAAAAGCAATTTTTATTATATTTAACGAAAGTTTAAAATTAAAATTTATTAATAAAATAAATGTGCTTTATAATTCTAAAATATACAATAATTATATTTATACTGATATTAAGAAATTTAATGAATTTAAATTTTCTGAAAAAATTAAAAATATTGGTCAAACTGCTTATATAACAGCTTTTTTAAAATCTTTCTTTGTCTTATTTATTGAAAGTATTTTGTTTTTATCTTTATTAATTTTTCTCTTATTTTTTAATGTAAAATTTACAATTTTATTATTTTCAATATTTTCAATATTTTTAATATTAGTTTTGTTTTTAACACAAATGAAAATTTTAAATTTGTCGAAAATAAAAATAGAAAGTACAGCTAAAGTATTCGAAAATTTACTAAATGTCTTAAACTCACTTAAAGAAATTATAATACTTAAAAGAAGATTTATTTTTCAGAAAAAATTTTCACAAGCAGTAACAGCTAATGTTGATGCCAATTATAAACAAGATATTTTAAAATTTTTACCAAAAGTATTAATGGAGGTATTAGTTCTAATAATTATTTTATCCATGGTAATTTTTTTTATGTTCAACGATAACTCAATTATAAAGAATTTAGATATATTTGCCCTTTATGTTGTTGCAATTTTTAAAATGGCTCCAGCGTTTAATAAAATACTTTATCAGTTACAAGATTTAAAATCTTCAATTATACCTGCAAAAGAAATACTCAATGAAATTAAATCTTTAGAAAAAACAGATCTTGATTTTATAAGAGATGATCAAAATTCTGTTATTAAACTAGATTTTAAGAATAAAATTTCATTTCAAAATGTATCTTTTTCTTACCCAGGCTTAAAAAAAAAAGTAATTAATAATTTCAATTTAGAAATAAAAAAAAATAGCATAACAGGAATATGTGGACCAAGTGGTGGTGGTAAAACAACCTTAATAAATTTATTGTTAGGTTTTAATATACCTGATTCAGGTAATATAATTGTAGACGATTATGATATTTCAAAAAATATTAAATCATTTCAAAATTTGCTAGGATACGTTCCACAAGACATCTATCTTTTAAATGATACCATAAAAAATAACATTCTTTTTGGATTAAATCAAAATAAAGTTGATACTGATAAATTTAATCAGCTTATAGAAAACTGTAATTTAAAAGAACTTATAAATCAAAGTGAAAAAGGATTGGATACTTTAATTGGTGAGAAAGCTTCAAAAATTTCTGGAGGACAAGCTCAAAGAATATGTATAGCAAGAGCTTTACTGAATGATACAAATATTCTTATTTTAGATGAAGCAACTAGTAAGTTGGATAAAGAAAATGAAAAAGAAATACTAGATAAATTAGTTAAAAACTTTTCAAATAAGTTAACAATTATAATAATTTCTCACAGAGATAAAATGCTGAAAAATTTTTGTGATAATATTTACTCAATTGATAAAGGTGAATTAAAACTTATACAGTCAAATGAAAAATAAGATAAAAAAAACAATATGCTTCGATCTTGATGGGGTACTTTGCTTGACTAAAGGAAACAATTACTTATCATCTAAACCAATAAAGAAAAACATTAAATTTGTTAATAAACTTAATAAAGATTATAAAATTAAAATATTTACTTCAAGATTTATGGGTAGAAATAATGATAATGCAAGTAAAGCAAATAAACAGGGGTATAAATTTACAAAAAAACAGCTAAAAAAATGGAATGTAAAGTATTCAAAACTTATTCTAGGCAAACCAAGTTATGATCTTTACATTGATGACAAAAATCTAGGATTCTCAAAAAATTGGGTTGTAGATCTTAAAAAAATATTGAAATTATGAAATTTCCAGAAAAAAAATATTTTCAAATAAATGATTTTCACTTCGACTATATAAAAAAACTCAATGATTCTATTAAAACTATAGATGTAAAAAAACTGAATACAATCACAAAGTTAATTGAGAAAACAATTAAAAATAAAAAAAATATTTTTGTTTGTGGGAATGGCGGCTCTGCAGCAATTTCAAATCATTATGTTGCTGACTATTTGAAACTTTTAAGAACAAATACTAATTTAAAACCAAAAATCATAAGTCTTGTTTCAAACATCGAATTAATAACCGCAATATCAAATGATATCGATTATAAAAAAATTTTTAGCTATCAAATTGAGTCTTTGGGTCAAAAAAATGACTTACTATTAATGATAAGCTCATCTGGAAATTCAAAGAATTTAGTCGATGCATTACAAACTGCAAAAAAAAGAAATATGAAAACTATAAGTTTTCTGGGTTTTAATGGTGGGGTTTTAGCAAAGAAATCTGATTATAGCTTGATTGCAAAGATTAATAATTATGGAATTTCAGAGGATGCAGCACACATTTTGATGCATGTAATTATTCAATTTATTAGACAAAAAAATTTAACAAAAAATTTAGAAAAAATTAAATTTTAATGGTTTATATTTTAAAAAAAAATAATAATCACTCAAAAGGTGTAGCTGCATTTAATATGAATGAAAAAGATTTCTTTCAAAAAAAATTTGCTCAATTTTTTTATAAAATAGAACTTGAATTATTAAAAAAAAAATATTTTTTATTAATGCATTGGAGTTGGCATGGAAATAAAGAAAATGATATTCCGTTCATAGATTATCATTTGGCTGGTAAAACAACATTGAGTTTTAATAATCCAAAAAAAAATAAAATTGTAGATTTTTGTAATAGAAATTTTATTGATAAAATTTTCCAAGAAAAAAAAATAACTAAAATATACGATATTATTTCAATTCTTAGACCTGTACATTGGAAAAATCTTAAACAATTATTTATTGCAGCAAATAAGATATATAAAAAAAAAATTAACTTAAGTTTTTTAGTAATAATTCCAATGCCAAATGATAAAGACTTTTACGGTTCAAAAAAAAGCTACACAGAACTTATAGCGGATTATAATTATTATATTGATAAAAATTATAGAAAATATTTTACTATTTTGCCGATTAATACATTTAATTATAAGTATAGTTTGACAAAAGAACAAATTTGTAATTTCTTAAATTTAAGTAAAATTTTTATACTTCCTGTTAAAAAAGAAGGTGCCTCAAGAGTAATTCACGAAGCTCTTCTGTGTAATGTACCTGTTATTTATTATAAAAAATTAAAAGGTGGTGGTGCAGATTATTTGGATAAAAAAAATTCGCTTTATTATAAATCAGAAAATGAGATTTATAAAAAAATAATATATTCAGTAAAAAATTATAAAAAATTTAAAATAAATAAAAAAAAAACAAAAAATTTAATGTCTGAAGAATATCAAGTACCTAAATTTAAAAAATTCTTAGATAAAATTTACCAGGAAGCTAATGAAAAATTTGATGGTAGGATCGACCTATCTGAACTAGATAGAAAATTAGACTCTCATAAAATATCTTTAAAAAAAAGTTTGAGAAAACCTAATTCAAATCATATTAAAAATTTTTCAGCTTTCTACAAATATATTTGTTTTTTATTAGAAAAAAGACCCTCAACAATAAAATTAATTTTGATAAATATATTTGAAAATCTTTTTTATATAATGAGATATTTAAAATATGAAATTTATTTTAAAATAAAGAAATTTTTATTATGATAATTCAAGAAATTGATAAAAGAATTATTGAATTAGGAAAAGTTACTAAAAATAAAAAAGTTTTAGACTTAGGTTGTGGAACAAATAAATACAAAAAATATTTTATGCAGAAAAATAAATTTATAGGAATTGATGTAAAAACAAGTGGTAGAGAAATCAACCAAAAAACCCCAGATGTATTTTATGATGGAAAAAAATTACCGCTTAATGATGGAAATTTTGATTTAATAATTTGTACAGAGGTACTAGAGCATGTTGAAAATTTTGAATTAGTAGTTAGTGAAATTTTTAGATCATTAAAAAGGAATGGGAGCGCAGTTATTACCATGCCATTTATAACTGCAGAGCATGAAATACCTTATGATTTTAGACGCTTTACCAGTTACGGTATCAAAAAAGAATTTGAGAATATGGGTTTTATGGTTAAAAAATTTGAAAAGATATTATTTGGACACGCTGCAATTAGACAATTACTCTATGGTGAAATGAAAAGATATGAAGAAACGGGTAAAGTAAATTTTTTTACTAAATTTTTTTTAAGATCTATTTTTAGATTTGCATTTAGAATATTAGGAATTTTCTATAAATTAGATCGAGTTTATTTTGACAATTATATAGAGATTGAAAAAAAATGATTTAAAGATTGTAATGCTTAAAAATTTAAAATTTCCATTATCAATAATAAAATACAAATTAAATAAATTCAGAAATGAAAAACATGTAAAAAAAAAAACTTTTGAAGAAATTAAACTATCAAAAAAGATTCAATCCCATGGCTACTGTATAATTGATAATTTTATTAATAAAAATGAATGTATAAAAATAATAAAAACTATAGAGGATAAAATTGCTAATAATCCAGATGGTATTTCAGAAGATAAAATTAAATCTGACCAAAGAATTCTTTTCTCTGAGAATTTATCTGTTGAAATATATAATTTTTTTTGTAATGAAGTAATTAAAAATGTAGGGGAAGCATACACTGCGTTTAAACTCAAAGCTGGATTTACGATGGCAAACAAACTGTCCTATAAAATAGGTAATTTAGGTTCAGGGGGTGGGTGGCATAAAGATGCTTACTATTCACAGTATAAAGCAATACTATATTTGACTGATGTAAGCAGTGAAAATGGACCGTTTCAATTTATTAAAAATAGCCACAAACTTTTAAATACGCTAAATATTTCAATTAAGCTGAGAAAAGGATATCCAGATACAAGATTTTCTGAAAACGATTTAAAAATAATTCTTGATAAGGAAAAATTAAAAACTTTAGAGGCTAGCGCAGGTTCTCTAATTCTATTTGATGGCAGTCTTATTCATAGAGGGGCACCAATAAAAAAAGGAATTAGATACGCATTAACTAATTACTATTTTCCGATTAATTCATATGAACAAGCATTAAAAAAATTTACTAAATGAAAAAAGATTGTGCGCCGGTAGCGATTTTTACTTACATACGTTTTAAAAAACTTAAAAAAATAATTAATCAACTAAAAAAAAATAAATTATCAAAAAAAACAGATATATTTTTTTTTAGTGATGCAGCAAAAAACGACTCTGAATTAAAAAAAGTTGATAAAGTTAGGAAATATTTAAAAAAAATAGAGGGATTTAAAAAAAAAAATATAATTTTTAGAAATAAAAATTTGGGCAATGGAACAAATATTATTAAGGGTGTAAATGAAGTTTTTAAAAGATATAATAAAATAATAGTATTAGAAGATGATTTAGATATTGGAGAAAATTTTTTAACATTTATGAATAATTGTCTTCACAAATATAATAAAAATAAAAAAATCTGGCATGTTGGTGGATGGACTTATGACATTAATATTAAAAATGAATATGATATTTTTTTTTCAGGTGTTATGAATTGTTGGGGATGGGCTACATGGAAGGACAAATGGAAATTTTTTGAAAAAAAACCTGAAAAATTAATCAATTATTTTAACAAAGATTACAACAAAAAAAACAAATTTAACCTAAATGGAAGAATTAATTATTATAATCAAATTTTAAGAAATGATAATAAAAGAATTAATACTTGGGCAGTTTTTTGGTATGCTCAAATATTTAAGAATAAAGGACTCTGTATTTCACCAAATATTAGTTTGGTCAAAAATGATGGGTTTGATAAACAGTCCACTCAATCACATCCCGATCATTTTATGAATATTCTCTATAAAACACGAATTAACAAAAAAAAAAATTTTAATCTTCCAGATGTGGTTAATGAAAAATTTGATTATTACAAATTACTTGAAAAGTTTTTTAGATCAAAAATTAATTTTGTTACAAAGTCAAAATATATATTAAACAATCTTATCAGAAAATTTTAATATGGTTTCTTTTTTTAAAAACATAATTAAGCAAGTATTATTAAATCAAAATATTTGTTTTTATAAAAATGTTAGTGGTAACGAATTATTGGAGGTAATTAAATTATTTAAGCCGTACAACGTTGGTCATAAACTTGTTAGAATTGGAGGAAATAATGATGGTGGCTATCTTGTACCTGATGTCTTAAATGATGTTGAGTATTGTTTTTCCGCAGGAGTAGGAGAGCAAAGTTCATTTGAGGTAGACCTGTTAGCCAGAAATATTAAATCTTTCTTGGCTGATTATTCTGTGAATTTTATTTCAAAAAACAAAGATTTAAAATTTGATAAAAAATTTATTAAATCTTACAATTCTAATAATTCTTGGAATGTTAATGATTGGATAAATAATAAAATTCCAGATTTAAATGAAAAAGATTTCATTTTACAAATGGATATAGAGGGTGGTGAATATGAAGTAATAAATGCAATTACTGAAGAAAATTTAAGAAAAATGAAAATATTAATTATAGAATTTCACTCATTAGAATATTCAGGCAACCCATTAATATATAATATGATTAAGTCATCAATGAAAAAACTACTTAAATATTTTGACATTTGTCATATTCACCCAAATAATTGGAAAAAAGTTACAAAAGTTAATAACTATAATTTTCCATCGAATCTTGAAGTTACATTAATAAATAAAAAAAATGTTATTACTAAAAATCCAATAAATTTTTTACCCAATAGTTTAGACAGAAAAAATGTTAAAAATAAAAATGATATTAAGCTTGATGAGTACTGGTACAAATAAACTCTTACAATTATTTTAAAAAAGAGATATTAAATAATATTATGAAAATAAAATTTACAGATTTATATAAAGCAAATAAATTCAATGCTAAAAATATCCATCAAAAAATCAATAAAGGTATTTCTGATTTAATAAAAAAAAATTCATTTGTAGGTGGAAAAGAAGTTGATATTTTTGAAAAAAATTTTGCTAAATTTACAAATTCTAAATACTGTATTGCTGTTGGTAACGGCACAGATGCCCTGGAAATAGCTATTGAAGCTTTAAATTTAAAAAAAGGGAGTGAGGTTATAGTTCCAGCAAATACTTGGATATCGACTGCTGAAGCAGTTTCAAGAAACGGTTTAAAAGTTGTATTTTGTGATATTTCATTAAATGATTACTCAATTGATATTAATGATCTTAAAAAAAAAATTTCAAATAAAACATCTGCAATAATGATTGTACATTTATATGGTTATCCTGCAAATCTAGGAACAATAATGAATATTATCAAAAATAAAAAAATTAGAATTATTGAGGATTGTGCCCAGGCACATGGTTCAAAAATAAATAATCAACATGTGGGAACTTTTGGTGACATTGGTACATTTAGCTTTTTTCCAGGAAAAAATCTTGGAGCCTATGGTGATGCTGGTGGCATAATTACTAATAACAATAATTTAAAAAAAAAATGTATGTTAATAAGAAATCATGGGGCTCTGGGTAAATATGACCATAAATTTCCTGGCAGAAATTCAAGATTAGACACTATTCAGGCCTCCATTCTAAATACAAAGTTAACTTATTATAAAAAAAAAATAAATAGACGTAACCAACTGGCAAAATTATATATTTCTAATTTAGAAAATACAAAAGGTATAAACATACCAGTTTTAGATTTTAAAAAAAATTATAATACCTTTCATCAATTTGTAATAAGATTAGATTTAAGAAACGAACTACAAGAATTTCTTAGGAAAAACGGCATAGATACAATGATACATTATCCATATATGCTGAATGAATTAAATTTTTATAAGAAAAATAAAGGAAGTAATGATTTAAAAAATTCTAGAGGACTTGGGGATAAAATTTTAAGTTTACCTATTACAGAAGAACATACAAATAAGGAAATAAACTATATTTGTAAAAAAATAAATGAATTTTCTAAATTATATTTCTAAAAGCAAGAAAGATATTTTTTATATCAGATTTAATTTCTTTTTTTAGTTTAATTTTTTTTAATAATCCAGTTTGATTAACGACTTTATAAGAGAGCTGATTCATTATTTTAGACTTTGTATATTCCACATTTACTTTTTTTTTAAATTTTTTTATGAAAGAAAGTATTTGCCTAACAGTATAATTGCTTGAAAGAATATTATGTACTTTGTTGTCAAAATATTTTTTTTCAATTACATATTTAAGAGAACTAAAGGCATCATCAATTGAGAGATATGGCCTAAACTGATCAATAGCAGTTTCCCAAACTGTGATAGGTAAATTGAATATAGCATTAAAACAAAATTTATTAACAGCTGTATGAAATCTCATTCCCATTGAGCAACCAACAATTGTTCCAAATCTTAAGGAAATATAAGAAATATTTTTAGTTTTTCTTAAATATTTTTCTTCAAGTAATTTAACATTAGCATAAGGACTTTGAGGTCTTAATTCTTTACAATTTTCACCGATAATTTCATCTTGAGATCCATAAACACTAGTTGAAGAAATATGAATAAATTTAGAATTATTTTTTTTTGCAAAATACACTATATTCTTAAAAGAATTAAAATTGTTGTTATAAACTCTTTTTTTATCATTAATGCTAGCTTCTGCATTTGTAATAGAGGCAAGATGTAGAACAACATCAATTTTATGACCAATGGGCTTAAAACAATTAATATTACATAGGTCTTCAAAGATAAATTTTATTTTCTTTTTTTTAAATCTAAAAAGTGAATTAATTCGATTATTAGAATTATTATCAATCACATAAACATGATTGACCTTCTTAATTTTATTCAAGGAGTTTATAAAGTAAGATCCGATGTGACCTAATCCACCTGTGATTAATATATTCATTTAATTCTTTTAAATGATTTTATGTTTAACATAGAAATTGTAAGGCCTGATATTCTATTTAATCTTTTTAAAAAGTTAAATTTATCGAGTTTTAAAAAAAATAAACACAGCATAATTACATCTTTAATCAAGTATATATAACACTTTTTAATTGCAAATAAATACCCATAGTTTTTCTTTAATACATAGAACATCGACCACATATAATGCCAAACTCTTAAGTAAATTAGATCATCTTTATTTTTTAATAAAATAGATGTGCCTTGATGATGAATAACAGATATATCTGAAGTTACATAAACCTTTTTATTATTTTTTTTACACCTCATAAAAAGATCAATTTCTTCAAAATATAAAAAAATATTTTTATCAAAAAAATCAGATTTTTTAAATTCAGCCATATTAAAGAGCATTATACTTCCCTCAAAATTATATTTTTCAACAAGTTTTTTTTTTGATTTAAGTTTACCATTATTTGGAATAAGCACTGCAAAATTTTTAATCCTTTTTGCTTTATCTAAAAATTTTTTTAAAAAATTTTTTTTAAAAACTGTATCGATGTCAAAATAAATAGCAAATTTTGTATTTACTTTATTTAAACCACGATTGATACCTTCACCATTACCAACATTTACCGATCTAATTATTTTTGTTTTACTTGTAAGTTTAATATCTTTAAAATTATAATTTGTCGAATTATCAACTATAATTATTTTATATTTATTTCCTAGTTGCTTAAGGATGGTCTGTAATTTTTTTTTGTCACTATGATATACGACTAAAATTATTGTTACCATTGATTATACTTAAAAAATTATTTTTTTGAGACAACTTTTTTTTAGCGTTTTTTTTAACTTTTTAATTTCAATTGAGCTATCTTTAGGGAAATTATTAACATTTTTATAGTTAATTGACATGATTTTTTTATCAGAAAATTTATTTGCAAAATCTAGTATATCTCTCTTTTTGCCACCAATGTTAATTATTCCTTTTTTATCTAATAAGTGAGGAATTATTTTTGAAACATATTTATTAAATATAAAACTAGTTGTAGCTCCCTTAATTGCTTTTTTGTGTACAAATGGATAATCAGTCATACATAATCTTAAAATAAGTGAATTTTTATATAGTTGCACAGAAGCTTCACCGCCTAATTTAGACCAAGCATAATTATTAATTGGCAACAAAGGATCCGTTTCTTTATAGTTTCCCTTGGTCCCTGGGTATACATAATTTGTAGAAAAATATATTAATTTTATTTTAAATTCATTGCATAATTTTACAATATTTGCAGTTCCAATAATGTTTAGATCAATACTTAGGTTAATTTTTTCATCATGTATGCTCATTGGTCTTGATAAACCTGCTATATGTATTAAATATTCTACCTTTTTATTTTTAATAAAATTTTTCATTTTTGTGTAATTGAGAACATCAAAATTTTCTTTTGATGTAAATATTGTATTAAATCTTTTTAGATCATTTTTAAGAAATTTACAGAAACGACTATTTTTACCTGTAATTAGTATTCTTTTTCTTAAAGGTGTGAGAACCATTGAATATTTTTTTTATTTTTTTCTTTTTTTAAAATTTCTTTTTTATGATTCCAGGCAAATAAAAAAACATGTTTATAATTAGACTTTTTAAAATGATTATAATTTTTAATAGGAATATGAGTGCCAGGTGTAAGTTTATTGATTTTATCAGGTGTGGTATCAAATATACAATCGATCATACTATTATCAATAGAGCAATAGTTTAAGATGGTTGTACTTTTTGATGTAGCTCCGTAACCACAAATTTTTTCTCCTGAAGAAAGTATTTTTTTGATTTTTTTTTGTAATTTGATTTTAGAATTTTGAACTTTTTTTTTAAATTTTTGACAACCTTTAAAGTTATCAACATTGTCTTTTCTTTCTAATTTCATCATCTTAATAAGTCTATTACTTTTTTTAGCATTTCCCTTCCTTTTTAATATATACCTCATGGAACCACCATGTGTGCTTTGCGGTAATGCATCAATTAACTCGAAATTAAATAATTTATAAATTTTTTCAATAGAGGATAAAGAGAACATATAAATATGTTCATCATAAATTTGATCGTAAGAAACTTTTTTATACATCGATCCTAAGTATGGTTCCTCCAATATAATAGTTCCA
>Ga0209335_10000872_pt1 | contig 36034 bp, 23 predicted proteins | sample COG_09_FD_184753 | JGI IMG/M metagenome (GOLD analysis project Ga0209335, IMG submission 184753) | Pelagic Microbial community sample from North Sea - COGITO 998_met_09 (SPAdes) (version 2) | ecosystem: Environmental > Aquatic > Marine > Neritic zone/Coastal water | place: Helgoland, sampling...
ACAACAACAACAACAACAACAACAACGCGCTTCTTCTCAAAACGCGGAGAAGAAGATAAAGAAGATAAATGAGACGATGAGAAGCAGATTCGAGCCGTATTTGAAAACTTTGAACGAATGCGAACGACACGCGATGTGTAATTGGGAGGAGGGAGAGAAAGAGATGCTCTTGCGAGGCACGGATGTTGGGATGGATTACGTTCGGGATGAAAGGGAAGCGGCGAGGCGCGAGTACGAATCGTTTCGCGCGGCGCTTTTGCCCCGGGACTTTGAAGAAGGGGAAGAAGAAGAAGACGATGAAGAAGAAAATAGTTTTGCGGAGTACTTTACGTTGGCGAGATACCGGGGTTCGAGGTCGGTGTGTAGTTCGCGCGCGTTTCAGATTGCTCCCGGATTGGTTGGATTGATGCCGTTGGCGGATTTGTTCAATCACAAGTCGGTAGGGAACGACGTCGCCGTGTGCGAGGGAGACGACGAGACGACGGAGACGGTTGCCGTATCTGTCGTGAAACAAAGTGGCGCGCAAAAAGGAGAGGAATTATTTAATACCTACGGAGTGTTATCAAACACTGATTTATTGAACTCGTATGGTTTTTGCGATAAAAACGCGCTCGACGTTGCGGCGACGGCACCGAGGATTACCGGTTTGAGCGTTCGCCAACGGTTCTTGATGATGGCAAAAACAAGTAAGTTACCGGATGCGTTCAGAGAAGACGAGGAAACGCATACCATTGAGGAGGTCACTCGCTTATTGCCGCCTGGACGAGAGGATATTCTTCGCTCGGTATTTTTACATCGACTGAAACTGTACCCGAGTCAAAAAGAATTTGAACGCGCTTGCGAGGCGTACTTATTGTCAGGAGGAGGAGATATAAAGAATACCCGAGAAAACGCCGCGTCACTAAAAAGAGAACGCGTGGAACTCGCGCGGATATGCAGACAGTCCGAGATGAACTGTTTAGAACGCGCGATCGAAAAATTGACGTCGAAAGCTGTTTTGGCGCAAGATCGAGAGGATGATGCCATGTTTAGCGTCTTCGCGTAAAAGTATTGTTCTTCTTGTTGTTAGATTTTCTTGTACGATTTATGCGCGTCGCTGCTATATATACACATTTCTTCTCTATCATCTATTCGTGAAACGTTCCTTCGCACTTTCTCAGCGCTTTCGTTATTCCTAATTTTTCGTACTCTTGTCTGGTCACCCAAAACTTATCGTTGTCTTTCATAATGTTCGCCAACACCGAGCCGCCGACGAACACGCTATACTTTCTATCCGCCGGCGTTTCCACGTTTACTCGATTCACAAACTTTTCTACGTTCGCGTTCGGGTCGCTTTTCAATATTCGTTCTTTATACAAGTCTATTAAATCCTTCTTTAACCGTTCGCCGAATCCAGGAAACGTGGTCGACCCGCCGCTCAAGACGATGTTTTCGTACATCGTCATTCGAGAGTCCATATCGCACTCTTGCACGCACTCGAAAACCAACTCGCTCACCCCTACGCTTTCCACGCCCACTAGACTCGGTTCAAACATGATTTCCGGCGCCATGAACCGTTCGCTCTCTACTTTAATCCTCCTCCCGTCGGGCAACTCGTACGACTCGGCGCACGCCGTCGTCTCCCTCGCCAAACGCAACCATCTTTTCCTCTCCTTCGCGACAAAACACACGCTCTCTTTCATCTCCCGAATCGAATCCACGTCGTTCGTGCGTCCAACCGCGTATCCTCTTCTCCCTAAAAGCTCTATTAACCTCTCCGTTACCGTCCGGCCGGCGATGTCCAACCGTTTCGTCGCTTGTCTCTTCGTAAATCCGTCGATAACCGGAACGACGTGCGACACCCCATCTCCGCTATCGAGCACTAACCCGGTCATTAACCCTTGCGAGTACAACGTCAGCACCGCTTGCACGTGCACGAACACGCCTTTAAACCCGAAATGTGTAAACATAATCTCCACCATTTTCTCTCGATTTTTTATCGGATTTTGAGGCGCCTCGGTGAGCAAAATCGTTCGCTCGCCAATCTCCTCTCGCGTCAACTTCAACTCGTCGTAAATCGCGTGCTCCCAAACTAAAATCATATCTTGCCAAGAAGTGACGATGCCGTTTTTTATCGGGTACGACACCTCGTAATTTTGGCGGTTGTCGATGCACTCTTGACCGACGACCGTGAGGCTGCTGTTTTGGGAAGAATTATCAAGCGCTTCCTCGAACCGGACGACTCTTCTCCCGACGCAGGATGGGAACACGATCGGAGGTGATTCCTCCGCAGATGCGAATCCGCACTTGACGTACCCGGTGCCGTTGTCTAGGACAACCGGAGGTGGGGAATTGTCCTCGTTGGACATGTTTCTCGTGCAAATTAAGTGTGTGTTTGAATTGTGGTGAATTTAGGGAGAAGGACGAATGGTATGTTTAACGCGTCGTAACAATGTCATTTTATCATCACACGCGTTTTAAAACTGTATAGTATATATTAACTCTTGTTCTTTTCTTTCTTTCTTTCTTTCTCTCTCTTTCTCTCGTGATTACTGTTTTTAAATAATCATACGCCGCCGGCTTCCGACGATTCGTCTTTATTCTCATCTTCGCTACTACTCCCGCCGGACCCGCCTCCTTTCGCTTTGTCAAAGCCGCTCATTTTTTCGAGGACGGAGACGTCTGAACTCTCCGACAAGGAATCGACTCTTAATCTCGCGTAATCCTCGTCCGTGGCTCCGAACAACTCTTTCAACTTTTGACCGGTTTCCGCGGCAACCTCTTGGTCCTCCACCAACGCCGGCAAATCGGCTAAATAACACAACTTTGAAAACATCTGCGCGGCGATCATTTTACGCTCCGCGCCGCTCTTGGTCAGCTCCGAGACGTCTAAAATCAACGTCCCGTACTTTTTCACCATTCTCGCCGCGCTTTCGGACAGGATCTCGGACATTTGTTTCGGCGTTAACTCGCACGCGTTCTTCAGCGCTAAAATGTCCTCGACAAACGCTCCCGTGAACGGTTCTTCGACCATTTTATACCTCAGATATTTCCTAAACACCTCCTGCGTGGTAAACCCAGTGGAGCGGGCGATTCCTTTCGCGACGTTTCGGGTCATCGATTCTCGCTCGTTCGGAAAGAACGGTTTCAAACGTTCAATCACGAGTACGTTTTTGTTCACCGTCTTCTTCCTCACCGCCCTTCGCGACGTGGATCTTCGGTAGACTTTATATATGCTCCACCCTAACGTCCCGGCGAGAAAGACGCCAACCACGTAGGATAAGTTGCGAATGCCTTCGTTCTCGTAGGCTTTTTGGATGGATTTCGTCACCGTTTGTTGGACGCCTTTCTTTTCTTTAGTGCTGCTCCTTTTTGTCGGCGCCAGATCGGATGCACCTAAATCCTCCTCTTCTTCTCCTTCAGAAGAACCTTCAGTCGCTATTATTTCGTTTCCATCTTCGTCCACCTCGACTTCCTCGTACTCAAACTCCTCCTCGTCTTCCTCCTCCTCTTCGTCTCCCGGCATCTTCTTCTGTTTCTTCCCTTCTTTTCCTTTCGACGATGATGATTCATCAACGTTCGTTTTTTTCCCGCGAACTTTTGCGCTCACGTTTCCTCGACCAAAACCTTTCACAAACGACTTCTCGCCGTTTTTTACCGGGGTCCCAATGAAAACCCCATTGTCTCTTTTCCCTCCTCCGCGTGAGAACGACGAGGCGCAAAAGGAGGCGCCTTTCGCACCGTTCGTAAAGGTAGAACTCGTCGCCATGATGTTTTTGGTCTGATTTTTCTGTCGAACTCTTTTCCCTTTTGAGAGGGTCTCTCTCTCAACCCTAGATACCCAAAACTCTTTTTTTCTCTCGCCTTTTCTCTTCTTTCTTGAATTCGTCAAAATCAATCCTCTTTTGAGGAGCAGGAGAGAGATTACACAAAGTCGTGAGTGCATCCGCGAGAGAGAGAGTCACTTCTGCGAGTGTGAGCGTGTTGTTCTTTTTGTTCTTCTTTGTGTTGAAAGAGAGAGAGAGAGAGAGAGAGAGAGAGAAAGCACAAAGTCAAAACATCATCATCATCGATTCAATTCTGAATCAGAGCTTTCCCGGGAAAGAAGAAGAAGAAGAAAAGAATGTCGTTCGAAGGCCGAGGCGGCTCGAAAGTCGGCTCCGCCGGGTTAGCCTCGGCGTCGCAAACCGCCGTGGACAGACGCGAACGTTTACGCAAACTCGCGCTCGAGACGATCGATTTAAGCAAAGACCCGTATTTCATGCGCAACCATTTAGGTTCGTACGAGTGCAAATTGTGTCTCACCATCCACGGGAACGAAGGGAACTATTTAGCGCACACGCAAGGGAAACGACATCAACAAAACCTGGCGAAACGCGCCGCGCGTGAAGCGCAAGAGACGAAAGTTTTACCGCAACAGAGGAATAAAGTCGTGCCGAGGAAACGGGTGACGACGATAGGAAGACCGGGGTACCGCGTGACGAAACAGTTCGACGCGCGCTCGCGGAAGAGGTCTTTGTTGTTTCAAATCGAATATCCGGAACGCGAGACGAACGCGAAACCGACGCACAGGTTTATGAGCTCGTACGAACAAAAAATAGAACCGTGGGATAAGAAGTATCAATACGTGGTTTTTGCGTGCGATCCGTACGAGACGATCGCGTTTAAGATTCCAAACGTAGAGATTGCGACGAGAGGAGGAGGAGGCGCTTCGAGAGGATTTAGCGGGTGTCAAGCCGCGTGGGAGGAAGGAAGTCAGACGTACGCGTGCCAGGTATTTTTCGAGAACAGCAACAGTAGTAACGCGGGTGGTAATAGTGGTGGTGGTGGTACTGTACCAGGTGGAATGATGCCGATGGGCGGTATCCCGCCGCCGCCGCCGATTATGGGCGGGATCGGGATCCCGCCTCCTCCTCCTCCTCCTCCGCGATGAATAATGTTTAGAATTATTATTATATATTACAGTTTAGCAATTTAAGTTTCTAGTTGTATCTCTAATCTCTCCCTACTGTATCTCCTCGCAATCATTCATCATCATCATTCCATCCACGAATTCTCCACGACCAACTGTACCCTCTTATTATACTCCCTCACCGAATCTCGAAACAACGTCGCCGCTTCGCTATTCGCCGGCGAGTTCGGATTCGGATCGCACAACAAACTCTGTATCGACGTCAACACCGCGGCGACGTCGTATATCGGCGACCACTGATTCTGTAAAATATCCAAACATATCGACCCGTCCGCGTAAATGTTCGGATGGAACATCTTCGTCACGAACTTCACCGTCGGCGCTTTGTTCGGATACTCCTCGGTAAACTGTAACGTCAGTTTAAACGTCCCGCCTTCCCAGGGCGTATCCTCTGGGCCGAACATTACCGCGTGCCAGAGCATGATGTTCGATTCCGTCGGGGCGCCGGAAATTCCAGTCGGTGGGTCCGATTGCAGGCGTTTGAAGTCACGGACGAGGCGTTTCCGAGCCGGGGTTGACATTTTTTAATGAGATTTGATTTCGGTGATGTGTCAAAGAACCCGTTCTGCGTGTAAAACTACTACGTGAAATCTATTCGTCGTAAACTTGTGTTTACTGACGGACAAAAGAGTAACTCTTCGAGAGCGCGCGAGAAGAACACCTCTCAGAGAGAAGAATAGTATATCCTCGAGAGTATATCAATCGAAGAAGCAGAGCAGAGCAAATCTCTTCTTCTTCTTCTCTAGTGTGAAAGTCAAGCGCTTCGTGTGCGGAAAAAGTCCCCAAGCTCTCCTTTCCACGAGAAGAATTAGGGTTGTACACCCTAAATGTTAACGAAAGGGAGAAGCGCTGAAGGGAAAAAAATTCAAAAAGGACATACAAATTACATGCGCTTGAGTCGCATCGAAAGCTTTGGAAAAGGGTGTTGTTCTCGCGACTCCTTTTACTCTCGCGCCTCCTCGTTCTCTTTGCCTGCTGCTGCTGCTTCTCGTTTTTTTTTGCGTCCGACGAATCGGGCGACGACGGTTTGTCTTCTTCTTCTTCCTCATCATCATCGTCATCATCATCAACAAAATCGATTCGCGAAAGGAGAAAAGATTTCGATATCGTCCGAGACGAAGAAGTTAAAGAGCCGACGAGGAACGAAAGAAACAAAAGTTTTGGGAGCACAAAGAGTACCAACGACGATGAAAGGTGATGGTAATCGCGAGAATGAGGACGACGCCAACAGGTTTGAGTCGTCGGCGGTTACATTTCGGGGAAATCTGTTGCGTTGGTACGACGCCGAAAAGCGAAGTTTACCTTGGAGAAAACGAGGACAAAGCGACGCGTCAAAGTTTGAACATTTTGGTGGTGATAAAGAAGAAGAAGAAGAACTAGAAGAAGACGCGACGAAAGCGTTTGAGCGATGGCAACGATTAGCATCGTCACCATCATCGTCATCATCTCGTGAAAAGGAAACGTCGTCCTCCGCGCCGACGCCGACGGGTGGGAGTCATACTAATAACAACGGTAGTAGTATCAACAAAAGTAGTGCTGCTGATGATGAAAAGTGGCGAGAAAAAAGAGTGATGTCGGACGACCAGTACGCGTACGGGGTGTGGGTGTCGGAAATCATGTCGCAACAGACGCAAATCGAACGCGTGGCGGAGTACTGGTCGCGGTGGGTGAAGAAGTGGCCGACGGTGAGGCATTTAGCGAACGCTTCGGAAGAGGAGGTAAGAGAGATGTGGGCCGGGCTAGGGTATTACAGGAGGAGCCAGTTTTTGTTGAAAGGGGCGAAGTATGTCAGCGAAGAATTGAAAGGGAGATTCCCGAGAGATATTATTGGTTTGTTGAAAATTCCGGGGATTGGACCTTACACGGCGAGCGCGGTGGGATCGATCGCGTTTGGGATACGCGAAGCTGCGATTGATGGGAACGTGAACAGAGTTTTGACGCGAGTGAGACGGATACGAGGGGATCCTGTGAAGGAGAAAAAGACTGTGGATGCGATAAAACGCGTCGCCTGGGAGTTGATTGGGAAAGAAGAAGAAAAAGAAGAAGAAGATGACGATGAAAAGAAGGAGGACGCAAAGAGCAAAAATCGACCGGGAGATTTCAATCAAGCGATGATGGAGTTAGGCGCGACGGTGTGTAAACCGAAAAACCCCTCGTGTAACGCGTGTCCAATCTCTGCGTTTTGTGAAGGGTACCAACACGAATTACTTTCCGATGGGCAAGAGCCAGTCACGGCGTATCCGGAAATCGCCAAGAAAGCGGAAAAGCGCCAAGAGGCGATCGCGGTCGCGGTAGTGAGTTGCACCTTCGAGAACACGAAATGGTTTTATTTAACGAAAAGACCAGAAAATGGATTATTAGCGGACATGTGGGAGTTTCCATCCGTATTCATGCGCGAAGGCGAACTGGCGATGCGTTCTGTTCCGAGCGACGCGGACGTCTGCGACGCGCAAAAATTCTTTCGCGAATCGGACGCGCGAGGCGTCTCGGAGTTGTTCGCTTCGGTCGCGTCTCCTCCATGCGATACTAATAACGAAGGAGAAGAGAAGAGCGAAGTTAAAAAAACGGAAAAGAGGAAGCAAACTGACCGTCGTCAAGACTCCCTGACGTTCAAACACGAACCTGGGGTTGTCACGCACGTATTTTCGCACGTGAAGCATTTTATGCACGTCTTCACCTTAGATCTGGGCACCGTGGACGCCTTACCTCGACGACGAGCGAAGAAAGAAGAAGTAAAAGAAAATGCATCGAACGAACAAAAAGAAACGACGACGAACGGAAGAAGGAACAGCTCGCTTTCCTCGTCTTCCACCTCCTCCTCGTCTTCTTGGTTCCGCAGTTCCGACTTTGAAGACAAAGGCGTCTTCTCCACCGGCGTCCAAAAAGTCTTCGCCTTTGCCGAGAAGCGAGGAAAACACGAATCGAGCGGCGACATTCGAAAGCGCTCTGCGAAATCTCATCCATCACCTCCTTCTCATCCGTTCGACGAAGGTGGTGTCGCTGAAAAAGCGAAAAAAGACACGTTGTTGTTAAAAGACGACGACGCGTTATTAGGCGTCGAGAACGAGAACGAGACCAAGAAGACCAAGAAGACGACGATGAAGAAGAAGATAAAAATCGAGACGAAAGATATAGAGACGTATTTTACTCGAGCTGTGACAGCCTCGAATACTCGCAGAGTGTCGCGATAGAGACCAAAACGTTCTTTATTAGGGGTGTGAGAATAACAGAGCCTTTACCTTGAAATCTAAAACCCTAAATCTGGAGGGGAATAAAAGGCACCCTCAATTCACTTTAGAATCAGATACAAAACAGACACACTTCTTCGTTGAGCGAACGCTTTTACCACGCGCACCTTTTGCACGCCGAGGGTTCATCCACATCGGGAAACGACAGATAAAAACGAGAGGATTTGTCGAAACAGTTTTAAAGTCGAGGAAAACTTTTGTCGTCCGTCGTCAAAAGCAAAGTTCAATTCAAACACATTTCCATTCAAAACTGTACGGGAAATACCAATTGAAAGCGCACACATTAATTGGAATAATATATAACGCGCGCAAAAACCAAGACGCATGTCGCACCAACACCACCAGCGCATGAGTTTACGCGTCGCGAATAACAACGTTTCCGCTCCCGTACCCGTCGACACCACGAATACTGCGACGAATGCGGAGAATAACGAGGAGAATACGAATCAGATGACGTGCGTTGTGTGAGAGTTTTTTTTTTTTTCTCATTTTGCGCAAAAGTTTGGAACCCCTTTCTTTGGTCTTTCGTTTTGCACTGAAAAATTTCTTTCGCGAGAGTTTAATAATATACGCGCTGCGCGATGACGACGACGAGGTTCAACACACACACACAACAACGAGAAGGTTTCGTAACGCAGCACTGACCACAAAAAACGTACGCTCTCTCTTCTCGTGTGAATATATACGTAAATATAAACAGACCAAACAGAGACGCGAGTCACATCCAGCGCCGGTTGTCTTCGGGATCCGGAATCATCAACTCGGCGATATCCATGCTGAAATCCATCGCCAAGAGCGCGTCGTCGGCGAAGAGAGAAAGGGCGGAGACTATGAGTTCGGAGGAAGATGTGGAAAACAACGAGTTTTTGCAAGGCGAAGATGCGAACGCGAAGAGGGCGAAGAGGAGTTTAGGGACGAATACCGCTTCAACCCCGTTGGTGAACGCGACGAGCGTGAAGAACGACACGACGCCGCCGCCGACGAAAAAGGCGGACGCGGATTCGAGTTTTATCACGAGCTCGTTGAGGAAGAGCAAGAAAAGTAAAAGCGAGAAGGAGGAAAATGGCGGCGGCGGGAGACAGTTGAGATTTGCTGCAGCCGCGAACAACTCGTCGAAACACGCCGCGGTATCGGACGACGACGTGGAGATTGGCGGGAGCGCCAGGGAAGAGGGGGAGGATGACGTGGAAGCGGCGAGAACCAAGACGACGAGACGAAAGACAACGACGACAACGAATATAATGAACGCAGCGACAGCTGCCGAACAAGGAGGAGGAATGATAAGAAGAGGAAGGAAACGGTTCATGGATTCCATTTTCTCGCCGATGTTTTCGTTTCTTTCCGGGACAGAAGTCGCCGAAAAGAAGGGCGTCGCCGCCATCGCGGTCGCGGAAGAGGAGGAGGATGGCGCCGCCAAGAGTACCAACACTCGAACTGCTTCGAGGCTTGGGTCGAAAAAATACGCCAGACTTCGCGCGTTGACGCCACCAAAGCACGACAAAGGTCTCGACGACGTTCGTGAAGACGAGGATGATGAGGACGAGGACGATGCGCCGTCAACCTCTTTTGGTGCTGGCAGAAAACGAAGCCGCGCGGAGTTGGATGCCATTCTCAGCGGATTCACCGTCGATACTGACGATGACGAGGCTGAATTTCTCGACTCCGACGACGAGTACGACGAGGAATTCGACCCGTGGGCGTTCATTTTTCACTTGCCTCCTCTAGAGCAGTGCGTCCCGAAACGGAGGAAAGCGGCGTTACCGACCAAAAAGAAAGGTGAACCAAAGAACACTTTGGTGCTCGATTTAGACGAAACTTTAGTGCACTCAAACTTAGAAGAAGAGGAAGGTACGCCAGATTTCACCTTCCCGGTTCAGTTTAACAACGAAACGCACGCGGTGAATGTGCGCATTCGCCCGCATTTGGAGGAGTTCATGAAGCGCGTCTCGAAGAAATTCGAGGTTGTGATATTTACGGCGAGTCAAAAAGTGTACGCGGATAAGTTGTTGGACCATTTAGATCCAGAGCACGTTTACTTTTCGCATCGATTATTCCGCGATTCGTGCGTTTTAGTGGAAGGGAACTATTTGAAAGACTTATCGGTGTTAGGAAGAGATTTAAGTCGAACGCTCATCATCGACAACTCGCCGCAAGCGTTTGGGTTTCAAGTAGAAAACGGCGTCCCGATTGAATCGTGGTACGACGATCCCACCGACGACCACTTGTTGCGATTGTTGCCGGTATTGGACGTGATATCGGAAGTAAACGACGTGAAACCGATACTGAACCGCGCGTTCGGGTTGAAAAAGCGAACTTTACGAGCGGGCGCGAGAGCGAAAAGATGGCGAGAGCTGCGAGAGAAGAGCTTGTATCGTTAAAAAAACGTGGTGAAAAAGAAGAAGAGGAGGAAATTATTGATAGCTTTATATTCGTGTGTGTGTGTGTGTGTGTGTTAGTGTGTTTGTTCGTGTTGATTTGAATTGTTAGTCGTTCTGTGTATATATAAATTACTACTACTGCTGTCCGAAAGGAGTATAAATCAATCTTTATATATAATAAATATAAATTAAAACTCACACGTAATAGAAACAAAATCTTTCTCCTTTCTCTTCTTTCGTTTACTTGCTCAGGTTCTTCATCAACGCTTCTTGCATCTGCGTGCACCCGACCAATTTCATGCCTTCTTGCATTATATCGCCCGTTCTAAAGCCTTGATCTAAAGTCGCGTTCACGGCTTCCTCGATACTTTTCGCCGCCGCTTCCTCACCAAATTGGTATCTCAACAACATCGCGGCAGATAAAACTTGCGCCAACGGGTTTGCCTTATCCTGTCCAGCAATATCCGGAGCCGAACCGTGCACTGGCTCGTACAAGCCCGGCCCGGAACTCCCAACCGCCGCGGACGGTAACATACCGATGGACCCGGTCAACATACTCGCCGCGTCGGAAATGATATCTCCAAAGATATTCCCAGTCACAATCGTATCGAACTGTTTCGGGTCTCGAATCACTTGCATCGCGCAGTTATCGATGTACATGTGCGACAACTCCACGTCTTTATAATTCTCGTGCTGCTTAATCACTCGTTCCTTCCACAATTGCGAAACTTCCAACACGTTCGACTTCTCCACCGAACACAATCTCCCACCTCTCTTCTGCGCAATCTCAAACGCAACTTTCGCAATTCTATCCACCTCTGACTCGGAATATACCATGGTGTTAAACCCGATTCTCTCGCCTTTGGCGTTGGTCCCGAATCCTTTCGGCTCGCCGAAGTAAATCCCTCCCGTCAACTCTCTCACGACCATAATATCCGTTCCAGACACGATATCTTTCTTCAACGAAGACGCGTCCGCTAACTGAGGTAAAACCACCGCCGGTCTCAAGTTTGCAAAAACCTCCATCCCGGCTCTCAGACCGAGTAAACCTCGTTCCGGTCGCATGTTCGCCTCGAGCGTATCCCACTTGTACCCGCCGATAGCCGCCAACAACACCGCATCGGATTGCTTGCAACACTCCAAGGTATCTTCCGGCAACGGCGTCCCGAACGCATCAATCGCGGCTCCACCGACGAGTTTCTCCTCGTACGTAAATGTAATCTCGTGTTTGCGCCCGACTTCGTTCAGAACGTCCACGGCGACTTTCATGATTTCCGGCCCGATGCCATCGCCCGGGAGTAAAGTCAGCTTGTAATTTTTGTTACTCGCCGCTGCTAATGCTGCTCCTCTGCTGCTTCTTCTTCTCCTCCCGTTGCTGTTGCTGTTGCTGCTCTTAAGAAAAACATGTTTTTCGCTCCTCTTCAGAGCGTGAGTGTTGAGCGTTTGCGCGCGCGTGTTCATCATCGTCGTCCTTTTATCTGCGCGTAAGTGTGAGTGATTTTTGGGAGGAAATCTTTTTATCTTTTAAACGTTTAGGGTTTAATCTTCTCTAGGGTTTAAGTCATCTCATTTCGCTCTTTTTTCCCTTCAGAATTCGAGAGAGATAAGAGCGCGAAGAAGAACACCACCACCAACACCACCAACAAAGGTCAGTCTCCCTGCCTTCTTTCGCCTGTTTGCGCGTTCTTTTCTTTGCTTTGCTTTTCTTCGTCTCTTCTTTTTACCACCTTTCTTTTTGCGTAAAAGAGAGAAGAGTTTAAGAGACCAAAACACACAACAAGACAACAACAATCCACCCGTACGGGAAAAGAAACGACGATGGGGTGGGCGGACGAAGCGGAGGAGGAGTTGGACGACTCCATGCTCCCGTCGTACGCTTTGGAGGAAAAGAAGAACAGAAAGTCTTCGAAGGAGGAGGAAAAGGAGGAGGAGGACGTCGAGGTCAAAAAAGATGCGGCAGAAGTTTCTTCTTCTGCGGATGAAAAGCCAAAGTCATTCGCGGCGTTGTTAGGCGGCGGGAACGTCTCGAATCATCATCAGAAGACGGAGACAGACGAGGGGGAGGAGAACCGCGACGAGCAGACCACCAAAAGTAACAACAACAACAACAACAACAACAACAACGCGACGAACGGTAGTAATAATAACAGTAACGAAAGAGGAGGAGAAAGAGGAGACAGAAGGAAGAAAGAGTCCGGGAAGAAGCAACAACAACAACAACAACAACAAGGGTCTTCGAAACAAGGAGGAGGGAAAGGCAATAAAGGCGGGAAAAGAGGATCGGATCCGAGTTCGAATTACAACCAAGCGGATTTACACGAAGACGAGCGAGGGTTACACAACGACGTGGAAGTTCGGAGAAGACAGTTGCAAAAGTTGAAGGTGTCGAAATCGACGCGAGCGAAAGATCTGGACACGTTGATTGCGTGCGTGGATTTAGCCGAACCGGGGACCGGGGAAGTGAAACGAGCGCTGAAGGAGTCTATTTTTAAACCGCTCGCGCCGGCGTATACGACGTTGATCAAATGGGTTGGCAAGTCTGGGAACTGTTCGAAAGCACTGGAGGTGTTCGAGTGCATGGGGAGCGTGCACGGAGTAGAACCGAACACGTACACGTGCTCGGCGTTGTTGAACGCGCTCGGGAGGCACCGAATGGGTCAGGAGGCCTGGGAGGTGTACGAGATGATGAAGGAGAAGAACATCGAATGCAATATTTTTACGTATACGGCGTTGATCACCGCGTTCCAAAAGAGCAGAGAACAAGACAGAGTGTATCAAGTGTACGACGAGCTGAAAGAATCCGGGATTCAGATTGATTCGATCACGTACGCGGCGATGTTAGCGGCGTGCGAGAAGGGCGAAACCGGCACCGGCGAGTGCACGGAGAAAGCGCTAAGAGTTTTTGCGGATATGAAAAAATCCGGAGTGGATCCGAACCAACAGTGCTACCAGTTTTTAATGACATGCTGCGAAAAAGGCGGAAGAGTCGATAAGTGCTTCGAATTACACGGGGAAATGGTGAAACACAAACACGTCGTGGATAAAAATATCTACCAGAGCTTAATCGCGGTGTGCGGAAAGAAAGGCATGTGGCAAAAAGCCATCGAAGTGTATAAATCTTTAAAGACGAAGAAAGAAGTAGTACAACCGTACACAAATTGTCAAAACGAAGTGTTGTTAGCGTGCGCGAAGAGTGGTCGCGGTTTAGAGGCGTTGGCGTTGTACGAAGACGCCAGGAAGACGAACAAGCAAATGTCCGTCACGCCGGTTGGACTTGGGTGGGTCATCTTGGCCTGTGAACGAAGCAACATGTGGAAGAAAAATCTTGAATTAATTCCAAAGTTACCATCGTCAGGGTTGCCAAACAAGGCGTACATGTTGTTGATTGGTGCGTGTACGAGAGCTGGGAAGTTTACTCAAGCGAACGAGTTGTTTGAAAAACAACGCCAAGTATTGACGAGCGGGATGAACATGAACAAACCAACGGTGGATTTGTGCGAATTGTGGGTCACCGCATTTCGATGCGCGCAAAGCGAACGCGGCGATGGGGATACGTTAGAAAATAGCAGCAAAGCGGCAGCGGCGGCGGCGGAAAAAATAGTAGATTTAGGTGCAGACCAAGTGCACGTCGGCGAAACGACCAGTAGCAACGAGAATTGGTTCGAGCAGAAAACCGCGAAGAACTCTGTGAGAGCGTTGTGGAAGTACGCTAAAATCGCTGCGCCAAAAGACCCTCTGACGGACCAAGACGCCAACATTGCCGAAGTTGACTTTGTGTTTCCACCAGAAACGAGCATCTGTAAAGCAGCCGCGGCAGCTGCGGCGAAATGGGGTGATTCTGACTTGATCGAAAACATCGTTCACCTTCGCGAGAAATCTAACAGAGAACCCGATCCGATGATTCGCGGCGCGTTGATTGCATCCTACGCAAATCGTGACAAACGAGAAGAAGCGAACGATCGTCTGAAACAGATGAAAGTGAAACGCTTGACTCCTGGATTTGCGACGTATGCCGCGTTATGCGCGGCTGCGAATAGAGCCAAAGATACGCCGGACGTTTTCGCCATTTGCGAAGAGTTTACTATTTTGTACAAAATACAAAACCAAGCACAAGTAAGGGGCGTACCTCCCGTGGCCGTTCCGAAAGACTTTTGCGTCGCCTTAAAAGATACGAGTGAGAGGTTAAAGTCTTGGCTGAGGGCTTTAGAGTTCTTGGAAATTTGGAACCAGTTCCCGACGTGCGGTCCAGACGCCAAAGAGACGTACGTGTTGGCGTTGAAAGAATCTGGAGTGAACGAGAAGGATATCGAGAGCAAAATGGCTGGCGGTGGCATCACCGGTGCCACGAAGAACAACAACGGAGCCTCTCCTTCTGCTGAAACTACTGTTCCAGCAGCGATCGTTCCAAACAACGGCAAGACGTGGAACACCTCTTCTCCCAATAGCGGTAACGGCAACAACGCCTCGAGTTCGAGAGGCAAGCCGGTTTCGCCGCCGTTGCCGCCGGCCCCGATGTTGGGTGGAAGTATGCCCAAACCGAATAAAATACCACCGTTACCGAACGTTGTCACGACGCCGAAGCCGTCTAAAAAGCTTTCCGCGAACGTTTCGGCGTTTGTACCGAACTCTTCGTCGCCCAAAGTCGCTCTCAAAGCCGACGCGAAGCCGTTTGTGTTCAATCCTCCGGCGGCTCAAAAAGAGGTCGAGTCGTCGAACCACGCGGATGATGATGCCGAGAAGAAGACGACGACGAAGAAGAAAGACGACGCTACGAATACGGAGGACGATTCAGACGACGACGACGCAAATGCGACGACGTAAAAAGAAGAATAGATAACAACACTAAGTGACACATATTAAAACTTTTGCGAGGCGTGTATATAGAGAGAAATTTTTTATACGAGTATCCCTTTAAAAAATACTGATGAACCAAAAAAAATGTACACAAATTTTGATGAAAAAAATGCATTTTAAACGCCCATAAAAAAGGCAAAACGGTGTGCTCAAACACACGCGCACGCACACCACGGTTACCAACATCCCACGACAACGACGCTCGACAAAAATGTTCGCATATGTATTGTATCTGTATATATCAAGTTTCGACCGCGTCTGCGAGGTATTACGGAAGAGTAAGGAGTGGCGTGGGAACGCGCGAGGTGCGCGTTTTTTAGAGAGGGTCGGAGGGCACCTCTTCTGTGGCTGTGGTCACTTTTGAGAAAATAAATATTTCCACGGCGCGTGACATCACGCGCGGGAGAGGAAACGACCGGAAAACGCACGAAAGCGATCGCGGTACCACTCGTTGGTCGTTCCGTGTCCTTTTTTACGCGCTTTACGACTGTTCACGTCGCTCGTGACCACGCTCGGCGTCGCTCTCGTCAACTCCCTCGAAGGCCTTAAACCACTGTTTTTCCCTTGTATTTTTTCTCCCTTTTCCTCCTTTCGCGTTTTTAGAAACGCGACTTTGCCTCATTTCGAGCGCTTCGCCTGTGCAGGACGCGAAGAAAAACTTCTAAAAAAGCAGGCGACTTACGATCCGACGAATAGCGTAGTTTGTAAATCGAGCGATCATGTCTCTGGAGGTACGACTCGTGCGTCTCCGTGCGCTCGCATTTCGCATCTTCTGAAAATTCGATCTTCTCTTTTCTTCGCATCGTGCTTTCGGTTTGGTCGTCCCATTTTTGCATTCAGCGCTTACGCATCTCACCTTTACTCGTACTCACGCGACCCTTCTTTCGCAGAATAACTTGCCGAAACATTTAAAATGGATCTCGAGCATGTGCGAGACGCAGTTCTTTACGCCGTGCCAGTTGCATTCAACCAGTGGGAAGGTACGAATTGAACAATAAATGTGTCCCTTCCATCGAACACGAAGAACTTAAAAATCTCATTCTTCTCAGGGGGAGCTTTTGAACCTATTTTCCGTGGACGCATTGCGAGCGTGGTGCCCGTGTTGCTGCGCTGAGAAGAAAATTAACGACGCTATTCAGGTATGGAGTCGTTGTTCGTTTTTTAAGGTCGGATGTGCGCTCACCGCGCGCGATTTCGACCAAATCTCGTTTCCGAATTATCGTTAAAAAACACTTAAAGTCTCTCTCGCGAGAAGTCGTCGTCTCTCTTATTTTCGTTGCAAATTTGGACTCGATTTTACGCGCGCGTTACGCGTTACCGCGCTTCTGAGAAGTCGTTTTGTGCTTTGAAAAACACCAAATCGTTCGGCAAAAATATCGTCGAAACCTACCAAATGGTTCTTTGGTCTCGTTTTTGGTCGCAACCGCGATCATTCGCGCGGTTTAAGCGTCGTTTTTCGGATTCAAATTCGACGAGAGAAGAACAACGAGAGAGAGAAAAATCGGTCTTCGAGGGGCGGATTTTGGACGACTTGGGTCAACCTCTGTGAGATGATATTTTTACGACTTGGGACAATTTTTTTCGAACGACCACGGACACTGACTGAAACACAATAATAACTACTCTTGACAAACAGATTCGTCGATCTTCCTACCACAACGTCGTCCGGGTCCAAGACGTCGCGAAAGCAGTCAACGTCGCGGGTATTCAGACGTACATCATCAACTCGGCGAGAGTGGTGTTTCTCAACGAACGCCCGCATCCGAGAGGTAAGAACGGCGAGAGCAAGCGGACTTCGGCCTTAGTAGCCGCAAATGGTGGGGCATGCAAGCACTGCTTGAGGACTTTACAGGCAGATAGCGTGAGCTTTTGCTCCATCGCGTGTAAAATCCGAGGCGGGGGCGAAATGACGCCAAACGCGGAGTCGTTGCGGTTGTTGGAGGAGTCGGTGATGAACCAACACGTCGCGGTGCCGAGGAATAGTTATAAGTCTACTAAGGATAAGGATACGAACACCACCACCACCACCACCACCAACAGCACGAATAACAACAATAGCAATACGAACGATACGAACACGAGCGGGGGTGACGGGACGTACAAGGGAGGCGGCGGTCCGGCGTCCAGCGGCGGGAGCGTCGGGAAGAACGGAAAGAAGAGAGTGTACCAAACGAAAGCGAAAAAAGAGCAGGAGTTGATGATGATGTTGAACGGTGGTCTGGCAGCTCTTCCGTCGCAACAAGGGAAACCGGTGAAGAAGGCAAAGAAAGTCCCGGTGAAGAGAGCGAAGAAAGTTCCGGTGAAGAGAGAGATGGTGAACGGAAACCACTCGTCCTACGCGACGCCGGCGAATAGCTCCTTGGGTGTTACTCCAGATGCGACTCCGAGCAGTCGGGCGGCATCGGTAGGACCGACGAACGGGGTCGGTACTGTGATAGCAGCTCCAGCAACCGTCGCGTCTGTTGGAAGAAAGCTGAACAACGCGTCCTTCAGAAGAGCCGCCGAGACGCCGAGTATCGTCACGCCGACGATTCCAATCGTCCCGAACCGTAGGAAAAAATTTTCAGCGCCGCGAAAGTCGCCTGATATGTAACAAATTATATATTATTATAATAATAAAGGTATCGAAGAGAGGAAAGAGAAAGAGAGAGAGAGAGAGAGAGAGAGAGAGAGAGAGAGAGAGAGAGAGAGAAGGAGAGGAAGAAAGAGGAGGATATAATGTAAAATCAGTAATCACAGAAAAAAGTTAAGTAAAGACACAAAATCAGAGGTTTGACCGCACCCGGGAGTCGGCGTTGGCGGGAAGAAAAAGACGAGAAATCTTCTGTTTCTTCTTGTCCGTGCATCCATCCCATTAGCAGAGTAGTTTAACCATAACGCAACTCGTTTGAATAAAACAAAACATACACCACAAGATAAATAAACTACCCAGTATTAGCGATTATTCAAATTATATTCTGCTCTATTTGACATCTATCTGCTGTGATATTCGCTCTAAAACTACTACGTCCTCGATATCTTCCATCGAGACGCTTGAAGTATAGATGCGGATATCCCTGCCTTGTTTCCGTTCGTCTTGGATTCGGATTCACCGGAACAAACAGCAGGGAGAGGAGGACATTCCGCGCAGCAACACGTCAAAAACGTATTCTTGACGCCGGACATGAACTCGTCTTGCACCATGTGCACGCCGCCGCCGCCGCCTCCTCCTCCTCCATCTTCCATCAAACATCTCCGCATCTCTAAAGATAAAAATATGCACCACAAACGGTAGTTATCTACTTTAAGTGCTCTGGCCTGATCTTTCACGTGAAATCCAAACGCGTCGTGCCTTCTCCTCTGCGGCAAACAACACGGCGATAACACAATCGCCGCTCGACCGTCCATCCTTCGTCTCACGTTTCTCCACAAACGAATAGCCACTCGAGACAAATCCCCGCACAAGTGTACCCCGCAAATAAACACAAACTTTGACGTATTCGCCGCGTCCTCCACAATCTTCTCGCACTCCTCCGACGTCACGTCCACGCGACGAAACGTCACGTTTTTCATCGCCTCCACGTGCTCCACGTTCGCGCTTTCGTCTCGGTCCATCATCTCCACTCTCGCGTTCGGGAACGCGAACGATAACGCGATGGACAAAAAACCTTTCCCGGAACACAGGTCCACGAACGTCAGCCCTTCGCCGCCGTTACTCCTCAAAGCCTCCTCTTCCTCAATTAATACTCCTCTCTTCTTCTTCTTCTTCATCAAAACTCGTTCGATCTGTTTCAAACACGCCGTCGCTTCCTCGATTTCCTTCACCAGTGAAGATTTTCTCATCCAGGAATCGAACAACGCATTTTCTCGCATCTCTTTGCACGCGTTCGAACGCAAAAACTCGCGCACGTACGGGGAATATCTCCGTGGGTTTTCGCGGCAATGCGCGATCGTGTACTCGAGTTTGGTTTTCTTCGTCGCGTGATGTTTCTTCTCCGCATCTTCTTCCTCCTCGCGAACGTGATTTTGTCGAGAAGACATCGTCACGCGCTCATCTGATGCCTTCTCTACAGTTTCCAGTCCTCGCGTTTGGCTTTACGCCGACCAAAAACCCGCGAGCAACGCATCACTCGCGACTCGATTTGTAATGGAGTTTCCTTCAGAATTTCCACTCGCAAAACACACGCGCAAACATAATAATACCTCACGAATGGGTTCCCTCTTCCCAATTCAAAACGCCTTTCACTTGGGCGCGTACCAAGTCGCGATAAACGAAGCCGCGGACTTAGATTCCACCGGAACCACCTCTTTATCCTCCTCGGACGCGATCGAGAAGGATTGTTACGTCTATCGATCGTACATCGCCTTGGGGTCCTACCAGGTACGTTTGAAGATGCTCTCTTTGTTTCTTTGTGTCTCTTCGTGATGCGCGTCTTTCGAACAACGCGAGAGATGATGCGAAAGTTTGCGCACGTCTCGTCTCGTTCGTGTTCTCGCGAAAAGCGTTGCGACGGTTTGACGACGACTTTAGACGCGCATTCGCGCGCGGTGTTTGAAAGAATTGGACGAGTGCGGGAAGAGATCTCCCTCGGTTTTGTCTCTCGCGTTAGTAACTTCTCTCACGCTCTCACTCTCTCTCTCGGTGACTCAAACGACGACGAAACGATGCCTTTGCTTTGTGCGTGTCTTTGACGATTCATATGTATACTATAACATAAAATAACAGTTGGTTCTGGACGAAATCCCGGACGATTCCCCGTCGCAATTGCAAGCGGTGAAAGAACTCGCCAGATACCTCGCGGATCCTCTCGATCGGGAAACAATCTCACAAAAGATGAAGGAGATGTTAGAAGATCCAGCGATCGCGCAGAACGCGACGGTACAACTCATGGCGGCGACTCTTTTCGCGAAGGAAGGCGAAATGGTGGAAGCCATGCGATGTTGCGCGACGTCGTTGAGTTTAGAGTTGTCGGCGTTTATGGTGAACCTGTTGATATCGATGGACAGAGTGGACGCGGCGGAGAAGACTTTGGCGAAGATGGTGGCGAACGACGACGACGCGACTTTGACGCAGTTAGCGACGGCGTGGGTGAATGTCGCACTCGGTGGGTCGAAGGTTCAAGACGCGATGTACGTGTATCAAGAGTTGGGCGATAAGTACACGTGGACGGTGAAGTTGTTCAACGGCGCGGCGACGTGCGCCATGGCCATGGGAAGGTTCGAAGATGCCGAGAAGGAGTTGTTGGAGGCGTTACAGAAAGATAGTAAAGACCCGGACACGTTGCATAACTTGGCGGTGTGCGCGTTGCACTTGGGGAAACCGTCGACTCGTTTTTTTAATCAGTTGAAGACGTTAACGCCCAAACCCGGCGCGGTGGAGAAAATGGACGAGTTGGAGAAAATGTTTGATACGGCGAGCGAGCAAATGGCGAGCGCGTAATAACGAAGACGTTCGTTGGAAAAACGTGCGTAAGTGTCACCCCTTAATATTTTAGCAACAGTAATAAATTGTTTTGTAAATGATTCGAGAAGAGTATATATATTTTTAGTAAAACACCACCCGCGCGCGCGTCTGAGGAAGAGGAAAAGAGAGTATTCATTATTGCGAGCCTTCGCTGACGACGCACTCGATGTCCTCGTCTTGTAAGGTCAAACCGACGAGAAAGTTTCTCGCGTCGAGAACTCCAGACGATCCAGTTAAATCGCCGTTGACGACGTACACTCTTCGACACCCGTTGGCGAAAAGTACCATGACGTCTTTTAAAGACGTGTTTTTTGGATCTACGCTTTGGAAAACACCGATATCCGCTTTCGTTTGATCGCGATGATGGCGTCTTCGCATGGTCGCCGCAAACGAAAGTGGATCCGATTTCAACATCGATAGGTTCTCAATGTTCATTCCTCTGAGATCAGAGGAGGTTATATCACCTCGCACGTGTACCGTGAAATCTCTCGGACGAGGCGTGACGAAACTCGACGGTACCGTGGTGACGAAACACACCGAGACTTTTTCGCCGACGATATCCGGGAAGAAATCGAGAGCAGATTGCTGTCGAAGCGCATCGTTATTTGTCACGAACAACGTCTCGTCTCTGTAGATCTTCTCTCCGCTTTTCAACACCGTGAAACCTTTCCTAAACAAGTACGGCACATCGGCCAAACAAACGTTGGCCAAAGCGGCTTGAACTTCAACGTTCTCGTTTAGATATTTCACAATATCCGTGCAACTCAACACGTCGTGTTTCGCGTGACTCGTCCCATCTAAACGCTCGACGAGACACCTGTGCGCTCTTGGAATCTTCGCGATCTTTTCCTTCAAAATCGATAAAAGGGTTTCCGAATCTCTCACCACGATTCTCGATCTCGGATTCGCCGTCAGGCGATCGAGCACGCTTTGCACCGTCGCGTGAAACGTGCTCGCGATGGGATCTTCCTCGTCCTCTCTCGTTTTTTTCGCCGGAACGTCCCCGCTGTATTGACACCCGAATCTCGACACGTCTCCTGGTTGCAATCCCAACTCTTCAATCATCGGAGGCATAACTCTCGGATTCGCTCCCGCGCTTTCTTGCTGGGAGACACAAAAAGGTTCCTGTTTCCGTCCCACGAGAAACACCGCCATGTTTTCCAAAAACACCCTCAAACAACTCTCCACCGCGACGAACCCGTGGAACGAATCCTTGGTCGTTTTCTTCTCCAAATCCAAAATCGGTAGCGATAACACGTCTTTTTCTTTCATCTTTTCGAGACACTCGCCGAGCGTGTCCGTGAGCTTCGCGAACGCGAGTGTTCGTTCACTTTTTTTTTGACACCCTCGAACACTCGAAGAAGACAAGGAAGAAAAAAGCGAATTCGCGCGCGCCTCGCTCAAGGCTTTCCTCACCGCCCGGCGCACCTCCGCTTCTTCCATTTTACTCGAGAAAGACTTCTTATTAGTGTTCTTCTTCCCCTCTCCTGGCGTTCCCGCAAGAGCTCTTCTTTTCAACGACGTCTTCTTTTAATCAGAGAAAGAGAGAGAGAGAGAGAGCAATGTGATTGGGAAAAGTGAGAGATATTTTTTTTTCTGATTCTGAAAAATGTCCGTTTTTTTTCTTTTTTCTCTTTTTTCTCTTTTCTGGGCACCTTAACTTTTTAAAAAACACAACTTTATAAAGACGACGACGGCAAAGAGAGATTCTCTTTAGCATAAAAATGGCACCCGTACCGAGACGACCAGCTTTTACGACGAAAACAAAATCGGACAGAGGGGAGACGAGAAGAGGCGAAGAGACAGAGGAGAAGAGTTGTTTCGTGTATTCCGAGCCGCATCAAAACGAACTCGCGGCTTTTGGTACGACGAAGAAGAAGAAGAACAAAGATGAAAATGATGTCGATGCGACCCCTCCTGGTGGAAAGAATTTCGAATTATTCTCGTTCGTGCCAAACGCCGGGAGAGGAGGCTCGAAAACGACGACGTCTAAATTCAGCGCGGGGTTTGCGCTGTTAAAGTCGCGGGAAATGTCGAGAGAGAAGGAGATGTCGCACACACGCAGCGGCAGCTTTTGCGAAGCTGGTAATGGGTTGGTGTCGATTAAGCAACAGAGAGAACAGAGAGAAAAAGAGGACAAGGCGAGAGCGCGGAAAGAGAAGGAGGAGATGGTGATGAGAGCGCAACAAGAACAACAACACGAGCAGGAGCAACGGCAGCAGCAACAGCAGCAGCAAAATCACGCCGCGACGAACATCAACAACAACCCCGGGAATAATACCATTATTGGGTTCGACGACGACGACGACGAGGACGACGAGATGTTCCAGCTCGTGGATATCGAGGCTTTGGAGACGAGGAAACATGTGGTTGCTCCAGCTCAACCGCAACGACCGCAGCATCCGCAACACATCGAAAGTTTTCCCGTCGTCCCACCGAGGGCTGACAACATGAAAGACGCATATTGTTTGCCCATAGCCTTGGACGGAAGTGGTTTAGAGTGGGTGTGCGAACACGGTTGCGCGTTGCGCGAATGCGATAAGATCTCACTTCATTTCCGCGCGCTTCAGCCGATTTTGAGCTCAATCATCCAAAGACTGGACGACGACGAGTACATGATGAAAAATATCGAAAGGAAAAACTTAGAAAAGAAACGGAAAGAAGCGGAAACGATACAAGCGTTTTTGAATAACGGCAGTATTGGTAGCGGCGTACCGAACGCCGCGCCGAGTATCGCGCCGATGAATAATAATAATAACATCATGGACAACAACAACAACAACAACAACTCCTTTCAACAGAACACGAGTTTTGACATTCATAACAACATCAATAACTTTCAGCATAACAACATGCAAAGCAACAACTTCAACAACGACTTTCAAATGAACGGCAATAACAACAATTTCAACAACGATGAGTTTTATTATCAAAACAACAACAACAACAACAACGGCGGTGACTTTCAAGCGGAATGGGACGACGATAACGGCGATGATATCGTCGATATGGAAAATTTACCGAAACTTGGTCTCGGCGCGAACGGCGGTCATGAAGTTATCCCGGCGGTGCAGTGTCAAATGACCGAGGCGGACGGCGGCAAGTGGAATCAGAAGAACTTTTCGTGGACGAAAGATTGCTATTACGCGTTGCGAAACAACTTCGGCGCGCAAGATTACCGAGGACTGCAGCTTCAAGCCATTAATGCGACCATGGCTGGTAAAGATACTCTGGTTTTAATGCCAACTGGGGGCGGTAAAAGTTTGTGTTATCAGCTCCCGGCGATTGTGCGCGACGGCGTAACCATAGTAGTCTGTCCTTTGATTTCGCTCATCCAAGATCAGCTGTCGAATCTGGAGCAATTGGATATTAAGGCGTGTTTGCTTGGCGCGTACAATGCGAAGAACGATGCAGAAGTGTACAACGATTTATACGGTCCGGAACCTAAAATTAAATTGCTTTACGTGACTCCCGAGAAACTCTCAATGAGTAACAAGTTAATCAATTTGATGAAATCGTTGCACAGAAAAGGTAGATTACAAAGATTCGTCATTGATGAAGCGCATTGCATCTCGAGTTGGGGCCACGATTTTCGAAAAGATTATAAAGAGTTGCGAGTGCTGAAGCATCAGTTCCCGGATATTCCCGTCATGGCGCTCACCGCGACGGCGACCGTTCGCGTGCAAGACGACATCGTGCGCCAACTCGGTTTGGCGAATTGCGTGCGTTTCTTCACGACGTTTAATCGAACCAACATCACGTACGAAGTGATTCCGAAAAAGAAGGAAAAGCAAAACGTGGAAGAGATATTAAGTTTAATTCACGATCGCGGATTTGTTGACCGGCGTGGTCGCGTCGAGTGCGGCATCGTGTATTGCTTTTCGAAGAACGATTGTGAGAAGATGGCAAACGCTTTGTGCTTGAAAAATAACCAAGACTCGAGGTTTCGTCATGGGATTAAAGCTTTGCCGTATCACGCCGGTTTAGACGACAAAGTACGTAAAGCGCACCAGGAAGCGTGGACGAATGATACGTGCAACATTATCTGCGCGACCATTGCGTTCGGCATGGGGATTAATAAACCAGATGTCCGATACGTCTTCCATCACTCGATGCCAAAATCGCTCGAGGCGTATCACCAGGAATCTGGGCGAGCGGGGAGAGACGGCGAGAAAGCGCTTTGTGTGCTCTTCTATTCGTGGGGGGACGTCACAAAAGCGCGATCGATGCTCATCGACTCCGCTGAGAAAGACAACGCGCCGCACGAAGTGAAAATGAACAAGCTTGAATCGTTGGTGACGATGTGCACGTATTGCGAAAATACCGCGGATTGCCGAAGGACGCAACTTTTGCGGCATTTTAACGAAAACTTCGATCGCAGCAGATGTAAAGGCATGTGCGATTGCTGTCAGTTAAGGAAGAACTACGGTTGGAACTGCTTCATAAAGCGAGACATGTCTAAGCACGCGCTCAGTTTGATCTCCATCTGTAAAGATACCTCCGAACAAGGCATACCCATGGGCTTATTGATCGATGTCTTTCGCGGCTCCAGAGCGAAAACAGTCACGCAGAGATACTACGATCGTTTGCCTGGGTTTAACACTGGTAATCAGCTGACAAAATCCGAATCCGATCGACTGGCGAGATACTTGGTGAACCAGGGTTATTTGTGTGAAGAGACGACACGCCTCCCGCCAGACGAGAAAAGGCAATACGCCATGGTTTCCACGTGCATTCGTCCGGGAGAACCCGGTAAGATTCAAGCGTTGAAACAGAAACAACACAAAGTGGAGTTAGAGTTTGAGAACCTTCCGAAAGATACGAGCAAAGGAAAGAAGAAAACGGCACCGACTACGGCGCCGAAGACGAGAGCGCCGCCGAAGAAGAAAACAACCGCCGCGAAAGCTTCGGGAACCGCCGCTGCTACTACTGCGAGAAAGAAGAAGACGTCGACGAAGACAAGAACGCCAAAAGCTACTCAACAACAACAACAACAACAACAACAACACGACAACGTGGATCTCACGCTGCCGAGCCAACAACCGAACGGCACGCAAGAGATCGACGGTCAACTCGACAACGCCTTTGCAATTTTGATGAGGAAACAAAAAGAAGAACGGGAAGGCATCGTCGTCGAAGACGATGAGGAGGAAATAGTGAACAACGACGACAACGTCCAGTACGAAATCGACGAGTCGATCGAAGACGACGACGAGGAAGACGAGGAAGAAAGATTGTACGAGTGCGTCTTCCAGGCGCTCACGGTGTGGAGAGATATCCAAGCCACCGACATCGCCAACAGACAGGGCACCCGCAAAAATCCGCAAGGTATCATCAAAAACGCCTTGCTCCGCAAACTCGCCGGCAGCCGACCGACGACCATCGATGAAATGAACGAGTTCCGCGAAGCCGAAGTCGCCGATCTCGCGAACAAAAACATGCTCAATAAGTTTGCATACGATTTAGTCTCAAAAATCGAACAGGCGGTTTTTCACTTCCACAACAACGAGGAGAACCCGTACACGCAAACGCAACGGCAACAGGAGACGCAAGGAAACAACCTCAACAGCGGGGACCCGTACGAGTTCAAAGCGACGCCGGCGTCGAATACGAATAATGGTCCTCGTCCAGCGTCACAGATGATGACGATGATGCAGCAACAACCGAACAATTTGCAATACAGCGGGGGGGACCCAAAAAGGCAGCGCTTAATGCTCGACAACAATACGGAGTCTCCGCAGTGGCTCGAGCCCAATCGAGGAAGAGGAGGAGGAGTCAATGAATAACTCCACAAAAAAAAAAAAGAATTCAAACAACGACAAGAACAACAAAACGATGCCACCACCTCCGAGCCGAACGCCTCAGGCGCAAAGCTTCTTGCGTAAGTACGACAAGTTCACCGCAGTGATGGTGGTGATGGCGTGTGGAATGTACGGGGCGGAGTATTACGTGTCCAATTACGGGAAAAACACAAAATTGGAAAATGCTGAAGAACAAAGGAGGGAAAAAGATTGATGAAAGAGAGACGACGCAGAGATGATGATAGAACTACTCTAGAAAAACAGAACGATTAGCAAAAAGCGATAGTCACCACGAACCGTGTTTAAACGCGTTTTAGTCAGAAATGTTGTAACACGGTGAATGTTTGTATAATAACATACTTATAAATTACTTTTCTAGTAGACAGATGTGATTTTGATTGAACTGCTTTTTTCTCTCTGAGATTTTTGCGAATAATAATAGTATTATTGAAAGACGCGAAGATTGTGATCACCACCACCGACAACGACACCACCGGCGTCTTTCAAAAACTGCACGCAAAGATTTCCTTTTTTACTCTTACTCTCGAAGGTTTGGACGATGTCCCACTCGCCTTTGACGTTGTACACTTTGGCGGTTTTCCCGGCGCAATAGGCGACGTATTTGCCGCTCTTGTCGAACGCGACGCCTTCACATTTTTCTTTCCCGAAATCGTGCGCGACCGTGTTCTTACGCAAATCCCATATCTTACACCCTTCGTCGCCAGAGACGGCGAAGAAGTAGCCGTTCTCGCTAAACGAGCACGATTTGGCAGCGTTTTTACCGCCGTTGGAAAAGGTTTGTTGTAAAGCGCACGATCTGGCGTCCCAGAGTTGTACCGCGCCGGATTGCGTCAAAGCGGCGAGAAACATGCCGTCCGGGTGAATGTTAATGGAAGTGTATTTGTCTTTCGGATCGTCGTTGGTGGCTTGGTATACAGTCGAGGCGGATTCGACGTCGTGGAAGTGCCAACTGGCGTCGGCGGAGGCGGAGACGAAGAAGGCGCCGGCGACGTGCGAGGCGACGGAAACGACATCTTGCGTGTGTTCATCGTACGTGGAGATGTTCTTTCCTGCCTTCCACACTTTCACGGTGTTATCAGCACCACAAGTGGCAACTATGCCACCACTTTTGTCCGCTCCTACCAAAAACTTCGCGTCTAAACACTTCTTGTGACCCGTCGCTATCGAACTCGATTTTTGTAAGCCCGCGTCGAAGAAAGCCGCCGTTCCGTCTGCGCCAGCCGTCACGATTAGGCTTTTCTCGTGAAGCACGTCTACGTTATGTATCGCCGTATTCACTTTATGCCCCGGCACCGGGTCTTGCAACTTAAACTTCCCAATCTCTTCTTTGGCTTTCAACGACTCGTGCGTTTTCTTCTTTTTCCTCTCCGCCATCAACTCTTTATTGGTCGACTCGATCGCGTCCAAAATCGATCGCGGAATGGCATTCTTCGCTTTTTTCGCAAACGCGTCCGCGTCGCCGCCTCCTTCTCTCTTCTTTCCCGTCGTCGTCGTCTGAACCGTCGTCGTCCCGTTCGCCCCACCACCACCACCAATCATCGCCCTCGCCTCGTCTCTCTCCTTCACCAACCTCGCCACCGTCCTATTCGCCGCGTCCACTTGATACGCCATCGACGCTAGCTCCCGTTCCGACTCCCCTAACCGTTTCCTGGTTTCAAACAACTCTAACATCAACGCGTCGTATTCGTCGTGAAATGTTTGCAGTAAACCCGGAATGCTCGCGTGCGCCGTCGCTCTCGGTTTGATTGCGATTGCGCTGCCGTTTGAGGCAAAATCAGTCTCGATCGGAATCAAATCCTCCACGGATAAAGGTTGCTTGGTGATTGGATTCTCTCCGGTTTCTTTGACGTATTTTTCGATTAAAGTGCGTTCAAAGATGTGTCCTGATGGGGAGACGCACGGTTTCGTGATTTCAGAGCCGGAGAGTGCGCAGAGTAACATGTTTAGTCTTTGCGTTCGTTTCCAATTTGGCGGCCTGAATTGGTTCTTTTTCTGCGTAATCTCTCTTACTCTCTGCAGCGCTTCAACTCGAGAAAAAGGAAAGCGAGAGCTTTAACTGGCGTTCTTCTCGCGAGAGCGCGTGTCTTTGAGTCTGTTTTGATGCAGTATCAGCGTGGTATTTCTTAATTCGTTTGGGGAAATGTGAGGCAATTTTGGACACGTTTGAGACTCTTACGACGAGAGCAAAGAGAAAGAGAAACGAGAGCGCAAACGAGACATCTACTCTACCACTAGGCGCTTTTTAGTATTAAACGAGCATTAAATATACGTTCTCGCTATTTCGACGACTCCTTTGTCTTCGGCGTGACTTTCACGCTCACTTCGTTATCTCTCGGTCTCAAGGAATACATCGGTCCGAACGTGCTCACTCGAAACCCGGCGCCGTCGAGCTCGAACGCTTTCGTCTTTTCGACTTCCTCGGCGATGATATCTCGACATCTTCGCACCGCATCTTCCGTTGCCATCCCGACTAAAGGCATCACCGCGATTAACTCACCACCGGCAACTTTCGCAGAGATTGTTTTTGTGTTCTCGGTCGTTTTCGCCGCCGGGTTGGTTTCCGGGTTCACGCGAGGCCCGAGGTACAGTTCCATCGTCTTGCCTAAAATCTCTCCATCCGAATCCAACGCGTATCGCATCGTCAGCGGTTGCGTCGGCGGGTAACGCTCCTTAGATTCGTTCTCACCTTCGATGTACATCAGTAATCGAGATAAGCCTTCCTCTCTGTTCTCGTACGGGGTGATGGCGATGGTGTACGGGTCGAGTAAGCGTATCTCGATTTCGTCGTTCCCGGGAAGCGTTACGACTGTCGTGGATGGGATTTTGTACGCGTCGAGGATGTCGTCGTTTACGTCGTCTTCTTCTTTATTGCTGCTCTTTACTTTACTTCCGTCGAAAGTAAGACGACTTTTACGACGACGACGACGAGAAGATGATGCGAGCGAGGACGAAGCGACGCGGAGAAGATGAAGGTTCGACGAGAGAGGTGATGGTGACATTTTGTTGTGAGGAAAAGCAAGGCGACGAATGCCCCTCTCTCTGGATGCGGAAAATGTCACGTTCAAAACGAGGTATTATATGATTCGAATTAAACGCGCGACTAAGACTACGCATACTTGGAAACTTTTACGATTGAGAATCACTTTCACTTTCTTTTTCTCCGTCTGTATTTCGATCACTCTCTTCGTGCGAGGAGACGCCGTGGACTTTCTCGCGATGCGCTTGCAGCTTGAACTTTCTCGTGTACGACGCGTCGCACATGTCGCAAACGTGTCGCGCGTTCAAGTGCGTCTTTAAATGCGCGGTTAGGATGAAATTAGTCGCGAAGGCTTTGAAACAGATCGCACACTGAAACGGTCTGTTGGCGTCATCTTTCGGTGGTGGTTTATCGATGTCGAAGTATCGTTGCGGGAGCGGGGGTCTCAACGATTGAACCCCGGGATCTCCGTTTACTTTTTCCATGCCTAACTCGAGGTTCTGTTCGAACGCTCGCGCGACTTCCTTGTGACGCCCGTTCGTCGCGTGCTTCAACACGTGCACTTTCCACTCGTACGGTCGATTGAATCTCCTCCCGCACACGTTGCACCCGTACGGTCGGTCCCCCGTGTGCGTTCGTTCGTGCGTTCTCAAGTGATACCGGCTCGAGCACTCCAAATTGCACCGCGAGCAAAAATACGTCCTCGTCGGCGCAAACACTTTATCCTTCACGCTCGGCTTCCGTTGTTGTTGTTGTGCTATTACTATTTCATCGCTAGGATTGTCCAACAACATCTCATCCTTATTACTCCCCATTTGCAACTCCTTCCGCATCGACCGATACAACGCGTTATAACAGCTCTTGCAGCATCGTTTCCTCGCGTACGCCTTCATTGACACCCGTCTCTCTTCCTCCGTTATCTCCTCGTTCGCCTCGTCCTCTTCCTCTCTCAATCGAAGAAAATCTTTCGGAAACTTGCACAAACGTTTGTTCTCATCTTTCATCCCTCCTCCTTTCCCGGCTCTCTCGAGCAACGCCGTCGTGCACTTCCCTCCTTCCACGAACGCGCAAAATCGGTCCGAAGAATCCTCCTTCTCTTCTTCCTCCTCCTCCCCCTTCGCGGTTCCTCCTCCTTCCAAAAGCCTCACCTTTACCACCTTTGCCTTTTTCCTCAAATCATCCTCGACGGTTTCGACTTCGGCGGCGGCGTCCCACCCTTTAGCAACAGCCGCGACGACGGCGTCGTTAAACGATGTCACCGACATCAACGATTTCTGCTCCTCTCTCCTCCTTTTTAATTCCTGTTCTCTTTCCCTGATGATGTGTTGCGCGGCGATTGCGGCGAGTTCAAAATGCACTCGCTTCGGGGGACGTGATTTTCGTCTGCTGCTGCTCATCGTGTGTTGTGTAAATCTCTCTCTCTTTCTCTCTTTCTCTCTCTCTCTTATATGAGTAAATGTTCTCGTCGTCGTCGCGTTCCTCAAATCCTCTTCTTCTTCCTTCTTCTTCCTTCTTCTTTTAAAGATGCGAGAACAACAACGAGAGCGCGCGCTCTTTTCCGCGTCTCTTTCTTTCTCACGTAATGTGACCTCGCGATAAAAAGGACGACCAATTAAAAAATTGCTGGCAGCCAACCCTAAAATTAAAGACTAAACCCTAAATGAGAAGAAACAAGAAAAAAGGACACACTCGCTTCTTGGGGGACTTTTCTTGACTCTCGTGCGAGAGAGAAAAGATATATGCGCGCGTTTTTATCCTGCTCTTCCTGCGCTTCCTCCTCCTCCTCTCGAAACGTTATGGTTTTGAAGAAGGCGGGGATGAGCGCGGAAACGAAGACTCCTTTTTTAAATGATTTTTTGTGTGCCAGAGGAAGGAGAGATGATGGGAGGACTTTGAGACGAGGACGAGGACGATTGATGACGACGAGAACTTTTGCCGCCAACGATGGTGGGGAGAGCGGCGGGAAGAAGAACAACAACAACAGTCACCACCGAAACGGCCGAGGCTCGGAGACGTGGAAAAACAAGAGCGAAGCGAAAGACGAATTCTCGGCGAAGAATAAAAACTGCGTCGTGGAAGCGAGACAGTTGAAGAAGACGCACGACGGGGAAAGATATCAATTCGATGGCTTGGACTTTAGCCTCTCGGAAGGGCAAAAATTCGCCGTGGTCGGACCGAACGGATCGGGGAAGTCGACTTTGTTAGAAGTCATCGGAGGGAAAGAGGAACAGTTTCAAGGCGAGATGTGGCGGAGGAAGAACTCGACGTTCGTGTTGGTCGAACAAGAACCGGAGTTTCAAGGGTCGATGACGGTGTTGGAAGCGTTATACGCCGCGAATACGCCCCTGACGAACTTGTTGAAAAGATACGAAGAGATTACGAATAATAGCGAAGGAAGTAACGAGGAAGTACACAGCGGTGAATTAACGAAAGTCTTGGAAGAGATGGACGCGGCGAACGCCTGGGACGCGGAGAGGCGAGTGAAAGAAACGCTGAAGAAATTCGGATTAGGACAAGAGTTTTTTCAGAAAACCACGGAGAAGTTATCGATCGGCGAGAAGAAACGGTTGGCGTTAGCCGCGGCGTTGATTGAATCGCCGGATGTTTTGATTTTAGATGAACCGACGAATCATTTGTCCGTAGAAGGCGTCGAGTTTTTGGAAACTGCTGTGAGGGAAAATAAAAAAATGGCCGCGCTCGTCGTCTCGCACGACAGACAGTTTATCGATAACGTGTCCACGAACATTTTGGAGTTGGACGGGTTCGGTGGTGGTCATCAACACGGATCAGGCGGGTATTCCTCTTATTTAGAAGGCCGAGAAAGGAGATGGCAAGCGGAGGCGAAAGATTTAGCGAGCGCGAAAAACACCTTACGAAAAGAAGCCGAGTGGATGCGAAGGCAGCCGAAAGCGCGATCGACGAAAGAAAAAGCGAGAATTGAAAGGTTTTATTCCTTGAGTCAACGCGCCTCGGAAAAAGGGACGAAAGGAAAAACGTTAGATATTAGTACGGATGTAAAATCGACGCGAATGGGCGACGTTGTCGTTGAGTTCGACAACGCGATGTTGAAATTTTCCAACGAGAAGGTCATTTTAGACGGATTCACCTACGCGTTTTCAAAGAAGGAAAAAATCGGGATTGTTGGACCGAACGGTGCCGGTAAAACGACTTTTATTAAGGCTTTATTAGGCGAAATCCCGTTAGACGACGGATTCGTGAACGTTGGCGAAACCATACGGTTCGGGTACTACTCCCAAACCGCAGAGTTTGCCGACGACGAGCAGCGCGTGTTCGACTACGTCACCGAAGTCGACGCCGACGTCAAAGCCATGGGATACAGTGGATTTCAAAATTCCAATTTAAGCGCGCGAGCGTTGCTGGAAAAGTTCAACTTTGGTGGTTCTAAACAAGCCACGCCGATTGGTATGCTTTCCGGTGGCGAACAGCGTCGATTACAGTTGTTAACCGTCTTGGCAAAACGACCAAACTTTTTAATCTTGGACGAACCGACGAACGATTTAGATCTAGATACGATTGAGGTGTTGGAACAGTTATTGGTTGATTTCGACGGGTGCGTGTTAATCGTTAGTCACGACCGCGCGTTCGTGAACACGGTTGCCGACCACATTTTCGTCTTTGACGGTAAAGGCGGCATATCCGATTGGAGCGGCTCGTACACGGAGCTGCGAGAGTACATACGAGAGACGCAACAGCAAGAGGCAAACGGTGGTATCAACAACGACGAAAATTGCGCCATCGACGATAATGGCGTGAACACAAGCACCGAAACTGGGGAACCGTGCGGCCCAGTCCTCACTCGAGAGATGGAAAAAGAAGCGTTAAACGCGCCAAAAATCATCGCCAAAATCGAAAAAGCCATCGCGGTGATCGACGAAGACATTTCAAAGCTCGACGCGGAGATGGTCGCCGCGGAGAACGACTACGGAAAGTTGGCTGAAATTCAAAAGCTCAAAGACGAGAAAGTCACGAAACAAGAGGCGTACTTTGCGGAATACATGCGATTGGAAGAGGTCATCGAAACCGTCGAATCCATTCGAAACGCCCAAGCGGCTGCGAGATGACGACGAGAAGGATGACGACGCGCAACTACTCTGTATAACTATGATGTAACTACAAAAACCTAACCTACTAAATCGATTCATCTATTCATCTAATACTTCACTTTCGTTTATACTACTCCGCTCGACATCCCCATCCGTTCCTTTCCCTAACCTCCCTTTCCCGACGTTCGTCCCTTGCACCACTTGCCTCTGGTAAAACGTCCTCGCCTGAAACTGTTCCTCCCTTCTCTTCTCGATTAATTCGCACGTCTCGTATCGTTTCGGCACGTGTATCCCTCGTATCGTTCTATTTTTTATGAACAAGTGCTCGTATTCTCGAATTTCTCGGTCGATGGTGACCCGTTCGCACCGTTTCAACGTCACGTGCATGCAATCGTCGCACTCGACGACGGTCCCTCGAACGACGGAATCGTCTCGCAATTCGACAATCACGAGGGGCACGTTTACCAGCGATTGGACGTAACAGAGTAAAGATTGCTCGGAGTGAGGGGTGCGCGGTTTCGTGCTTTTCTTTCTGTCTTTCTTCGTGTGAGTGTTAGGGAGAGGTGGCATGTGTTTATGTTCAATGTTTAGTATTCGTATTAGGGGAAATTCACTGACGAATTTCGACACAAATGAAGGACAAAATGGAACGCGGAAGACCACTCGCGACGGCATCAAACCGAACTCAAAAGAAGCGAGACCACGTCTCCGCGTTGCAAAAACGAGACTTGAGAGAAAAATTGGAACGCGAGATTAAAAATGTCATCGCGAAACCATCGAACGAGAGAACAAAAGAAGAGTCAAAACTCCTCGACGCGCACGAAGAGAAAGTGAGTTCGCTGCTTAAACAGATGGAAAAGAGTTTACACCGGAAACGATTGCTGGAGGAAAAAGCGGAGGAGAAGGAAGATTCGAGACAAGAGATAGACGACGCAGTCGCGGTGGTGATGAAATTGTTGAGAGAAGATGCCGGCTTACAGTTCGTGTTGCACACCGGGGCGGGTATTTCCACGAGTGCGAAGATACCAGACTTTAGAGGTAAAAACGGAGTATGGACGAAGCAAAGGAAAGGCGAGTCGGTGTCCATGCCAAAGTTTGAAAACACGAAACCGACGAAGGCACACATGGCGTGTAAAGCGTTGTACGACGCGAAAGTTTTGACGAAAATCGTGACGCAAAATGTCGACGGGTTACATCAAAGAGCCGGTATACCGGAGGACGCGATTGCGGAGTTACACGGAAGCGTGTATAAGGAGCGGTGTTCGAGTTGCGAGAGAATATATATGAGAGATTTTGACGTGACGAGTACGAAACCGAGTCACGGGAAGAATCGACATCGCACGGGGAGGACGTGCGAAGTTGATGGGTGCGACGGGTATTTGAAGGATACGATTGTCCAGTTTGGAGAGAGTTTAGACGAGGAGACGTTGGAGAAAGCGAGAGAATGGTCGCAAGAGGCGAAGATGAGCGTTGTCGTGGGGTCGTCGTTACGCGTGCCGCCGGCGAGTACGCTGCCAAGAATGGCAAAAAAACACTGCGTTGTTGTGAATCTGCAGTGGACGTCGCAAGACGCCAAGGCGACGCTAAAGTTGCACGCGAAAGCGGACGACATTTTAGTCAAAATGTGCAAACATTTAGGATTGAAGATACCGGAATACGATCCGTCGACGGAGAGCGTGGGTAGGAAAGTGAAAGAGAGAGGGGAGATATTCGCGTGCGAAGTGAAGGAGAACGATTGGAACGAGAAAGGTATGGCGATGAGAGATATCGACGAAAAGTTGAAAGAAGCGACGACGGGAATGGATGCGATCGGGAAAACGAACGCGCGAATTTTGTTCGGCGAAGCGGACGGTGGTAAGAAGTTATCGAAAACCGCGCGAGAGGCGCTCATTCGAGACGAGAAGCGATTGAAAGAGGAACGAGAAGGCAAGGTTAATGCGACGAAGACAACAACGAGAAAGAGAAAGTCGAAGAGTTTAACGATGAAACCGAGATCGAAGATGCCGTGTTTCCCTCGACCGGGATCGAAACAAACGCCTTTGACGAATACCAGTCCGCCGTTGTTTGACGCGTCGAAAATTGTCAAAAAGAAACGAACGCCTCTGAAGAAAAGGCGAAGTATGGTGACGAAGAAGGAGGAGGAAAAGATGGATAAAGAAGAGAGGATGAAGCCCAAGGTTGCTACAGCCGTTCCGATCGTCGTGAAAACGGAACAGGTTGCTGTTTTACCTCCATCGGACGAAGATATAGCGCGAATGCTGTTTGCGGAAATTAACGGCATGAGAAGACGCAGGTAA
>Ga0209335_10000874_pt1 | contig 35946 bp, 26 predicted proteins | sample COG_09_FD_184753 | JGI IMG/M metagenome (GOLD analysis project Ga0209335, IMG submission 184753) | Pelagic Microbial community sample from North Sea - COGITO 998_met_09 (SPAdes) (version 2) | ecosystem: Environmental > Aquatic > Marine > Neritic zone/Coastal water | place: Helgoland, sampling...
TTTCGAAACACCTCTTTGGGAAAGAAAAAACAAACAAAAAACATGCAGCATCGCTCTTCCAACGCGGATACGATTCGCGCCGAGAGCGAGAAAGTGAGGCAGGCGAACGAGGAGCGATTGAGAGAGAAGCGAATGGTACGTCGTCGTTTGATTTCTTTTTTCTCTAAACTCTCTCTCTTCGTCACTTTTGTTGAGCTTTTTGATTGATTGATTGCCTTTTCGGATACGATCGGGTGACGAATTCCAGAGTTTCTTTCTCTCTCTCTCACGTACCTTTTCCGCACTTAAAGCATCACGGATCGATGATCTGAAAGCCTTTCTGTATTTTACCATTCGCACATCAACTGACGCGACGACACTTTTCTTTTCTTTTATAGCAAAAATCCTCTCGCTCGAGCGGATCTGCCTCCCCAGGGGCGATAATCTTTTCGATATTAGTGCTCGTCGCCATCGCGGTGTTTGCGATTGGCCATCCGTCCGGGCAAAAATTGTCGAACCAAGCGTCGAGGAAGTTTGGATTAGGTGGACGGAGTAGCAATGGCGGTGATTTCGATGTTGATAGTAGCGGCGGCGACGCGGTGGACGTTTCGGAAGAGTTGGCGCCGTCGGAGACGATGTCCGAGGAGGATCGAGAAGAGATTGCGGCGGAAGAAGCGGAAGAAGCGCAAGAGGAGGCGGCAGAGGAAGCAGCAGAAATGGGTTTGAATAACGATGCGGCTGAAGCGGTGCCATCGAGATCGAATATGGATTCTATGGCCAGATGGGCGGCGTTGGGCGTGCCCGAGGTGTGCATTAGACCGGGCGTCGCGCCGAGCGGCGTGATTCCAGGATTAGAGCTTCACGATCGATACGACGACGCTTTTTACACGAAACCGGCCGGAACAACTGCCGCGCACACGGATAAAGTGCAACACACGGAAGAGCAGCAAGCGGAACACGAAGACGCGAAGGAAGAGTTGCAAGACGCGAAGGAAGATTTGAAAGACGCCGTGGAGGAGTTGAAGGAAGAGATCATCGAGGAGAAAGAGGAAGAGGCAGAATTGGCTGCCGAAGAAGGCGTTACGATTTCCGACGAAGAACAAACGGAAGACGAGACCAAGTTGGAAGTTGGGCAAGAAGACGCCGAGACGATTGCGGGTGCGTCTTCCGACGAAGGCGAAAAGAGACGCGCGCGAAGCTTGCTTGGGAAGCAAAAGAAAGCAGGAGGGAGAATCACTGGCACGCCCTTAACGGCGACTTCGGTGCAAAACGTTCCGTTAGCGTCAGCCTCGTTCGGTCGCGAACGATACGCTGGGCCGGAAACGAACCCGTTACTCGTCGAGGGTATGTCTGAAAACGCCGACGATATCGACCAAGCGGACACGGAACAAAGAGTCATGTTTGAAGTCGCGAAGCTGTCGCTCTTCGACATCGCGTGTCAGTTTGCCAACGCCGAGTGCGCGGATGCAGCGGCTTTACAGTTGGCTGCCGCCTTAAGAGCGGACGCCGAAGCCGTTATCAATCCGGACGTGTCCCCAGAAGAACTCACGGAAGTCTCCGCGAGACTCTCCACGTTGCACAGCAACCCGAGAACGATGTTGAACTCGTCCAAGTTACCGGCGATGGGCAAATCTGGCGAACTCGGTTCGTGTGCGTTAACCAGCGACGCGGAGTATGACCCAAGCGGGCAACGATTTGACGCGACTGTTTCTCGATTTGCCTCGGTCATTGACGTCCACGACACGTTGGTGTACTGCGCGCCTGATTCTAAGTTTTGCAAATTCACGAAACTCACCGAACCGATCACGGAAACGACCGTTCGATTGGACGCGGCTTCGTATTTGATGGCCAAAGCGGCGGGTAAAACCATCCACTCCATCTTGGCCAACGACGAAGGTTTAGGACGAGGTATTTCCAACTGGGGCTACGAAGGCGAGCCGACGCACAACTTTATCACCACTTTAATGCTCTTGCGTTCTGGTTTGTGTGCTCGATTGGATGTTTACGGTCAACCGTCCATCCCTCTCGATTGGTTCCGCTCGCAAGGATACGGTCACATCACCGCCATTCCGGGAGATAGCGAAGAGGATCAAAAATTAGCCAAAACGCTCGTCCAAGAGAGGTACGCTTATAGAGTGGTGATGGATCAAGGGAAAATGTGCTTCTTCAAGTAAACGAGGGAAGCAGCAAACTCTCTCTCGGGTGAAGAGACGACGGCGGCGCGAAAGAGAGAGAGAAAAATAACTACCACTAGAAACACATTACTATATATAATATTTTTATCACGGTCGTGCAGTATATACATTCTTATTTTAAATTCGATTTCACAACGTACAACGACGCGTTTCGGTAGCGCTTCGTCAAAACGGATGTCTACTTCTCGTCTTGGCTTTTCTTCTCCACCCCGGCAACTTTCGCGTAGTGATCGGTCACGATGTTAATATCGCACCCGTACTGCGCGTAACAGGCTTCTAACTTTTTGCCTTCCAATCCTGTTTATTATTAGTATTAAAAATGTCAGTAAAAGTTCTGTCGTCAGTCTTCGCATAAAGAGGGAAATAATGGTGACTCGGATGCTTCTTGTAAGATGATGAAAAGAAATGAAGATCGCATATTCTTCTTTCTCTCTTCTGGATTTAAATCAAAACGTACCTTCGCACTCTTTAATCGCGTTCTTAATCTCTTCGACGTCGCAGTAGCCTCTCGCGCCGCCTCCACCAGCCGTGAATTCCTCCTGCATACATAAATAAACATGTGAGTAATCTATAATAATTGGACACAACAACAACAACAACAACTGTAAAACGTACCGCTTTCTTCAATTTCGGTTTCGCCGGTTCCGCGCGAACTTTGAAACCCTCTCCTCTCCTTCTCTCAAAATTTGAGAATAACCGCACTCTCTTGGAAGAGAAGGAGGAGGAGGAGGAGGAGGAGGAGGAGGAGGTTTTGCTCGTCGACGCTGCCGCCGATGATGATACTGAATTGATCGTAAACATATTTATTATTTTTGCTTCTTTTGCGAGTGAAGAAAAAAGACTAGTTTTCGGGTCAAATTTTGTATCAAAAGAAGCACTTTTTAGATACAAAATTTTAAGCGCTTTTTGCTCCATAAGAATACTAAAACTGTGGAGACAGAGATGATGATGGCAGGAGGAAGAGGAGGAGAGCTGTCGTCTTTCGACACCAACGATGATGATGATGAAGAAGAAGTCGTCGTTCTGAAACAGGAGGAGGAGGATTTGGAGGACAGAGGAGGAAGAGGTCGAAACTCTTTCAGAGAGAGGTTGAATAAGATTGTCCAGACGACGGCGAGAAATTCGTGGTCGTTAGTGAGACATTTCAAGAGCGGAGGAGGAACGGCGAGAAGCGCATCGGAAGAGGAGGAGGAGGAAAAGGAGGAGGACGGAAGAGGGAAGAACGTGAGGGAAGAATCGCTCTCGCATTCAGTGCCGAAAAAAATCGCGAGGTACTTCCGCGCGGAGAGGAGACGGACTTTGACCGCGTTGACTTTATTGACCGCGTTTCCGCCGATACTGAGAGCGTCCGTGGAAGTTTCCGGGACGAGGATTTTAGATTATATGGTGACAACGATCGTAAGTTTAGTGGTTTTGTTATCCATGTCTTTGTATAACTGGGAACGGGAGGTGTATCCGGCGATGAAGATGCTTTTGTTCGCGGCGTTGGTCGTCGCGCAATTGTTGGCGGAAAACGTGTGCGTGGCGTTGATTACGCATTTGGACGAGAATAAGTTTGTGTACACGTCGTTGCAAGATAACTTGTATCAGTGGTTACGTCGCGGGTGCGAGACGTCGAGAGCTTTGAAGGAATTGTTTTGTGGTACGTTTCCCGGATGGACGACTTTGCATTTTGGCGCGTGGGTAATTTTAGGCGTGTTGGGACCGACGCTCGGCGGCGAAGGCGAAGGTTTGGGTAGGATGCTCTTTAAGAAGAACACCGATCATAAAAAAACGCTCTCGAGGGACGAGCGACCGTTGAACGGTAATGATAATAGTCGTAGTAACAGTAGAGACGAAGAGCGCGGAGAAAAACGCGCGGGAAGGTTTGAGGACAAATCACCTAACGCCGCTTTCTCGCCGGCGGAAGAGCAAATTGCAAGCGGCATCAATATTAGTAGTAGTATTAATAGTAGTAGTAGCTCAAGAAGTGTTTTTGGGATTGCAGCTCGAACGTGCGCGACGATTGCGTTAGCGCGCGCCATTCGCGTGGTGTCATTCATGCTTACCGTGGTACCAAATCCAAAGCCCGGGTGTTACAACCGTCAATTTTCGGACGCGCCGATGCAATACGAAGACGGTTGGCATTTAATTGAATACGGATCGAGTCGAATTCGGGGAACTGGTGGGTGCAACGATTTGATCTTCTCCGGACACGGTGTCATATACATGTCTGGCTTCTTGTGCTTAGCAACGCACGGTATATCTCTGGGTAGTTTCGTCGTATTTTTAGCCGTATTACACGCGTCGTGTAAAGAAGCGCTGGATCAAACGCACTACGGCGTGGATATGTTTTTAGCCATCGCGGTGACGGCGCTGAGTTGGCGCGAGTGTCACACCGTCGAAAAGTGGGTTACCGGGAATTCATCAAAAGACGACGAAATAGGAAAGGGAGGAGGAAGAGGAGAAGAAGAAGAAGAAGAAGAAAAGAAGAGAAGAGGGAAATTCCAATTAAGTAAGCGAGCGAGGCGTGGTTTGAGCTTTTGTTTACCATTTCTCATCATCGCGCTCGTCATCGCTGGTGCGACTGTGTTCATCACCAGCGACGCCTAAGTGAAAGAGAGATGCACGAATAAAAAGGGAAACTGTGTGTGTGTGTATGTGTGTGTGTGTGTGTGTATGTGTTTGTTTGTGTGTATGCGTGCGTTAAAAATATACATGTCACAACAGAGCCGTCTGCGTGTTTTTACAATCCACCAGCGGAGTTTCGCCTTTTTTCTCGATAAGTACGGCTTTGATTTCGTCGCTCTTTAAGTACTCCATCGTTTCTTCTTCGTTCTCAAAACCTAACGTCGTCGTAAAGAATGAAACCGGAATCGTTGGGCGGTGACTGGAACACAACGCCAACAACGCGTGCCCGCGCAATCGATTCGCGTGCTTTTGCATCAAGTTCCAATTATAATTCGGTGCTATTTTCCGAAGCTTGAAAAATTTGACAATATCTGAGCCTTTCACTGAAACAATAGCTTCTAAGGCATGTTTCACAAAGTCGTGCTCGATGTTCTCTTCGGTCAAATCAATCATCTCCGTGAAAAGTTGGCGACCATTCTTGGCCGTTTCGTCCGCGATCAACGCGTAGAGTAATCTATATGCCGCAAACTCACCTCGCGAGTCTTTAAACTTCTCTTCATTGATGTACCGTTCGTGCAACGTTTTAAGAACCGTTTGACACTGGTTATACTCGGCTAAATCGTCGTGCTCTAGAGCAACTCTCGCGTGCGTCTCGTACGCGGAAACCGCCAAAGGGCCCTTCGCGTGCTGCACGGTTAAATCCTGTCTGATTGACTTTAATTGCTCTTTTAACTGATCGTACGTCCATTCTCGACTCTTCCATTTTTCTTCTACTAACGCCAAGGCTTTTTTTAAAACCGCCGGAGGGCGAATATCCGAAGCTTTTGGATCTGAGGTCAGGCGCATGTACGCTTTTGTCAGGGACTGATTCGTTCCCACCGCGCGTTTGTTCCCGGTTTTCAATTCAGCCATGGTCACTTCTCCTCGAGGTGAATCTGTCCGCGTGACCGACTTCGGTCGCTCAATCTCTTCCCCGTAATGCTCGTTATTATTAAATCTCTGCTCGCGTTTCTTCTTGTTTTGTTTCGAGTACAAATCGTCATCCATCGCTATACCTCCGCGGTCTCTCTTTCTATTACTATCACCGGGGGTCAATCTACTTTCTAACGCAGAGGGCACGCCAAACCGCAACGGCTGTTGTTCCTGAAACTGCTGCAACGGCGGCGGTGGTGACGGGTACTGCGCTTGACCGCTTATGACGCTCATCGGTGGCATCCCGAGCGGTTGCCTCGTGAGAACCGGCGGCGGCATTTGATACCCGCTCATTCCAATCGGATACGCCTGATGCTGATATTGTTGTTGCTGCAGATGTTGTTGACCATAAAAAAGTTGCTGCTGCTGCTGCATCTGATACGGTGGCATCATCATCATCATTTGTTGTTGTTGTTGTTGTTGTTGTTGCATGTGAAAAGAAGGTAGTCCATGCGGAACTCCAACCAAGGCCGGCGGCGGCGGCGGCGGCGCGACCTTCGTCGTCCCGCCCCCCGCCGCTTCAACCAAAGCGCCCATTTCGCTTTGATCAAACCGGCTCGGTTTCTTCACTCTCGCTCTTTTCAATTCCATCGATACTTTCTTCTCTCTGTCTTCAAACGTTTCCTCATTCCTGTTTTCCTCCTCCTCCTTTTCCTTTTCCTTTTCTTCGCCTCCACCCCTTCCTTCCTCTTCCAACCCGCCGTAGAAATATTGCAAACACTTCTTCCTCAACAAAATCTTCGGTTTCTCCGCCTCTTTGACTCGTTTCGCGTTCATTAAATGTTCCACGTCCGCGTAAATGTCCAGCAATTTCTCTCGTCTCGATTTCTTCAACGAAGAGGTGGAAAACGTCTCTCGGTGCCTCTCGAAATCTATTCTCGCGAGTTGACAAATCTCCCGAAACGTGTCCAAATCCTTTTTCGAAGCAACGCGTTGTTGTGTGCTCCTCGACGAGCGACTTTTGTCGTTCTTCTTCGCGTTGTTGCTCCCACCGCCCATTTTAATAAGAGAGAGAGAGACGAGAAAGAGCGTCACGAGCAGTTGCGCATCGTTTCCTTCTTCTCGCGCGTCTTAAGTTCTGTTCTTTTTATGGAGAAAACGCCGCACTACAAAGACACCCAAAACGCACGCAGAGAAACGATGATGAGTGCACGAAGACTTTAAACAAGACTTTTGTCTCCGCTCCGTTTCCTTTAATTCCTCTGTCTGAGAAGAAGAGACGACGACCACGAGGCGAAAAAGAGAGAGAGAGGGAGAGAGTTTCTGGAGAAAAAACGAACGCTTTCGCGACGACGACGACGGGGTGTTGATGAGACGATGATGACGAGCGCAACGATGTTGAGTTTTACGACGAAGAGGAGGAGGAGTTTCTTTGTCTTTGTGTTCCTCTTCTCGACGATGGTGACGACGTCTTCTTGGACGACGACGAAAAAAGGCAGTAAAAGTTGCGCGATGTTGTTGTTCGCGAACGCGGAACGAGGAGGAGGAAAAGAAACAGCGGCGAGCACGACGAGAGGAGCGAGGAAACAACGTTTCGGATCTTCGTCTGTGTCCTCCAAAACGCCTCCTTCGTCTCCTCCGCCGCCGGACAGGTATAAGTATTTGAACAGGCGGGAAGAACGGTTCGATTTGGATTTCGAGTCGGACGCGTCGTTAAAATCGTCCGCGACGGCACAAAACGCGCTGATACACGGTGGGATAACGTGTAACGGGAAAGTGAAACCGTACGCTTGGAATCGAGCGGCGAAGATAGAGGACGAGGTGCCGGGAGACGTGACGACGATCGGAGGGTCGTGTCACGCGGGATACGCGGACGGTTACGGCGCGGTGTCGAGATTTTCAGGTCCGTTGTACGTAGCGGCGACGGAGGATAAGGTTTTCGTGATTGATGGGAAGAATAGGAAAGTGAGAGCGATTGATATCGCGAAAATGACGAAACACGCGGTGAGGACGATAGAATTCAAGTTTGTCGGGGAGAGAGACGAAGAAGAAAGAGAACAAACGCAAAAGAAGAAGAATGGGAAGAAAAACAGTAGATATAATAACGAAATCATTCGAATTCCGGGACCGATTACCGCGACTTCGGATGGGCAGACGATATTTATCGTGGATAAACTCGACGAGAGCATCTACCGCGTAGCGGGACACCGAGGCACGTTGTACGAAGCAAACACGAGAGATTTATCCGAGGAGCAAATCGCTCGGAATAATCGAGAGAGGAATTATTTCGGGACTAGAAAGAATAGCGACGGTAGTGGTAGTGATAGTGGTGGTAGTAGTAGTAACAACGAATACGTGGCGGCAACGTTAGAGACAACTAAAGTGCTCCAGAACGGGTTAGGTGTGAGAGACGTGAGCGGCATCGCGGTCCACGCTGACGTGTCGACGCATAAATTAAAGGGCGTATACTTTGCGTGTAAAAAGCGAAACGCAGTTTTCGCGTTGGTGAGCAACCACAACAAAGGATCCTCCGAGTACGAGTTGACCGAGGAATGGATCACCGGGGAAGGCGGGGACGACACCAACGACGAGAACTTTTCGCACAAAGGGAACGTGAACAGTTACTCCAAAGGTGGATTTCGAGACAGCGAAGACAAATCGAAAGTTTTATTTAACGAACCGAGCGGGATCGCGCCTTCGCCGGACGGGAAGATTTTGTATGTCGCGGATACGAGGAATAATCGCATTCGTGCCGTAGTCATAGCTACCGGGGAAACGTACACGATTGCCGGTAACGGGAAATCGAAAACGATCGATTGTCATCGATCCGGAAGTAGCGCGAACATCGGGTACGGGAACAGTAATCGACGATACAGCGGCACCGGAAAGAACCAATGGGGTACGAAGAGCTTAGAATTAGACGAGTGCGCGTTTGATCACCCGGTAGGGATTTCTGTCCACCCGGACGGGTTGTATCTATTCGTTTCAGAGTTACACGGACAAACTATTCGGGTCGTGAGTTTATCTAAAGTGCAAGAGGAAAGCGCTTCATCCGCCGCCTCTACCACCACCACGAAATGGACGGATCATTCCGCGCATTACCGCATCGAAGCAACACGAGTCTCCACGCTTGTCACCAACGATGGATGTAAGATAGCCAGTCAGTTAGCGTCCACATCCATGGGTTTTGGCATCAAAAATACTTTCCCGGACGGGTACGGATTCCGAGCGTGTCTTGGTGCGCCGAACGACATTGCCTTAGCGCCTTTAGGCGGCTCGTTATTCGTCGTGGATTCCTTCGCATCGCGCGTGAGACGAGTATCGGCGTTGACGCCTCGAGAGAAACACCTCGCGGATCGTATTAAACGGAGAGAAAAGGAAGATGCGGATCCTTTGAGATATCCCAAAGGCCAAGCCGTCGGGTGGTTGCGATTGAAGAAACCGGCAAAAGGATCGTCGTCGGCGTATCCGATCTATCCGTCTAGATATTTCACCGTCTTGTGCGAATTCGATCAAGAAATAACCGAGGAATCTGGGTTTGATATCCGAACCGCCATTCGAACCAGTAACGCGTTCGTCATGCGAGTCAACCAAGAACCAACGTCGGAGGATTGTTTCGTCGACGACGACGATTTAGACCGCGACGTTAGTTTTCACAACGATAACATCAAGTGCGGACCAACTTATAGCATCACTTTGAAAGCGCACGAGCCTCACAGGAAAGTCGAGATTGGTTTGACTTCTAAAATCATGAAGCTTTCGCCCGGGAACGGCGCGAACGTCCACGGCGGATGGCGTTCGGAACCGAAAATGATGGTGACTGTTCCCATCGGTGGCGAGCGCGAAGATTTAGAGTTTTGGAGGTATCTTTTATATTTCCCTTTACACGCGGTATCAGGCGTGATTAACTTTGCGTTCTTTTGCTTGCTAGGCGCGCTTTCCTTGGTTGCTTTGAGCGTCATGGCGCGACGACAAGACCAGTTTCCGAGAGTCAAACGTCTCGTGAATAAAAAATGGTTTCCAAAGCCGCCGAAAATTTCCGTGGACGCGTTCGAGAAGGGTATTGAAAAAGTATTTGGCGTGAAATCACTTTTAGATTTGCGAGGGAAAGCGAATTAGACTCAGCAGTAGATTTGTATATTATTATGCTGCCATTCTATGTGCCGAACTTTGAATTTATATCAACGCATTCAAACAACTTCCCCGACAAGTTTCGTAAACTCGTCCTCTTCTACTTCGCTCGACTTCTCCTCCTTCCTATTCGTCGTCGTCGCAATCATCCAATTTCTAACATCTTCTAAAGTATCTATATCGTACAAAGGATCGCACGAATCTTCCACGTGTGGGACCATCCCAACTTTCCTTGCCGCATTTTTGGCGTCTTCTAACGTGTGATTCGTGCTCCACCGAACCAATTTCTCCTCCTCGCTCCCGAACAAACTCTCGCTAAGTCTACACGTCGTCGACAGGTGCCAAAACCCGCCATCTTCGGCTTTCCCGAAACCTATTTTCGGAGCGTCATTCTTCAGAGGTTTCGATGCTCGCATCTTCTTCGTGCTCTCTTCTAACCGTTCCCACGAGGCGTCCGGATAATCCGTCCCGACCACGTGAAAGACGCGGCGACTCCTTTCACCTACATCTTCTGGACTCCTACTCGCATAAGAAGAGATCTCGTCGTTTATGGCGCGTATCATTCTCAATCCTAAATCGTTCGTGCTCTCATCCTGCGCTTTGACTTCGATTTCTATTTTCCTCCTCCTCCTTAAGGAGACTCCTACTTCTTCTTCTTCTTCTTTGTCGTCTTTGTCCTCGTCTCCAAAGAAAAGAAGATTTTTCTTCTCCAACCACTCTCGCACTTTCTCAACCTCCTCCTTTTCGGCGACGTAAAACACCAACCGGAGACGCTTCTTCATCACCCCGTCGCGATAACGACGACGAGGCGTAGGCGCACACACATTTGTACCACGAATCATCTCTTCTCTCCCCAACAAAAATCCTCTCAAAACTCTCTCCGTGCAAAACTCGTACAATCTCGCCGCCATCGTTTCACCCTTTCTCCTTCTTTCTTCCTCCTCTTCCTCCTCCTCCTCGTTCACCATCAAAATCCTCATCAAATCTTTCGCCAGTCTCGTCTTGCACTTGCCCGGAGTCGCTCGTCGTCCAAAGAACAGCATCACATCTTCTTGGTCTTCTTGGTCTTCTTCTTCTTCACGATGATGTGCTTTAGTCGCATCCATGATATCTTTTATAAAATAACGAACTTTTCTCCGCTCTTTTTGGTCTCGTGCTTTTTTTTCTTTTCTTGTATTTTTACACAAAAATTCCTCAAAGAGCAGCTCCTCGAAAAAATCACTCGTCACATTGCACAAATTTTGTTGGTGTTTTGACTCTTTATTATTAAATTACTACTACTCCTAATAAAACAAGAATAATATAATAATGTTTGGAATGGGCCAATACGAAAAGGTCGGGGACTCCGCGAAGGTACGAATAAGAAGAGGCGTTTGTTTTGTTTCGCGGGGCGTGTTTTTTCTATATATTTTGTCGTCGTCGTCTTTCTTCGTCGTTCTGCGTTGTTTTGTTGTAAGAAATCGGGGCATCCAATTCTCTCTCTCTCTCTCTTTCTTTCATTCGTTCCTTTTTGTTTCATTCGTGCGCGATTCGCGCGTAGTCCTTCTATACTGTGTTGTTTAAAACTTCCGACCACAACGCATCATCGCGTTCTAATACTCACGGCTTTTACAATAATACATTAAACACAGATCCCAGGCAGAAACGACGAGGACAACAAATCGAAATTTTCAGACATCAAAGACACGGTCAATTCCGCGGCAGCCTCGGCGTACCAGAAAATCACCGGCACCGAGTACGGGAAAACTATGACGGAGAAAGAGTTGGCGATACAAAACGCGAAAAAAATGCAAGAACATAATCGACCACCGGCACCGGATTGGAACCAGGCGAAGAAAGACGGGAGTCACACGCATCCAAACACGATGGATAAAGACGGGAAATTCCTCACCGCTATCGGCGCCATGAAGTCCGGGGGCGGGTACGATGTCGATCCGGTGCATGGCGACGCCTCGCTCGAGACGAAGATGAAAGGTTTAGGGGTGGAAAATCCAGGCGAGAAGAAGAGTTTCGCGTGGAACGATCCTCCTCCGCCGAAGAAGAAAGAGATGAAGAAGAAGAAGAAGAAAAAGAACAACTCGGATTCGGATTCGAGCGGGAGCGATGAAGACACCAGCGACGACGGAGGGTCCTCCGAAGACGAAAAGGAGAAGGAACCGGTGGAGGACTTTGGGATGGATTGCGAACCAAAGGATAAGTTTCGCAAGAAAAGACTCCAAAAGTTGAAGAAAGATGTGCACCCGATTTTAGACGTGGTGCGCGTGGACGATCCGTCGGAGTTGAGAGCGTTGTTAGAACTCGGGGGCGACGCGAACGAAGTCATCACCGAAGACAAAGTGAAGGACGAGTACGACCAACTCGGATGGACGCCTTTGTTAGAGGCTTCGAGTAAAGGCAGAGTGGATTGCATGCGCACTTTGTTAAAGTTCAACGCCGACCCGAACGTTGGGTGCAACGAAAACGACGAGAAACCGTTACATTACGCCGCTCGAGGTGGTCACGCTCAGGCGTTGACGAAACTGTTCAAAGAGAGCAAAATCGACGCGTTCGTGCGCAACCGCAAAGGCGCCACGTGTTTACACTCCGCCGCAAAGAAAGGTCGAATCGAGAGTTTACAAATCATCTTGAAACAGTTTAGAAGAATACAGGAGGAAATGAGTAGCACGGCGGATACGCAGAGCTCGAGATTTGACGACGCGATTGATTTCGTCGACAGTTCCGGGCAAACCGCGTTGCACGTCGCCGCCGGCGCCGGGTACGAAGACGCCGTCTCCATTTTAGTCAAAGCAGGTGCGGATGCCTCCTTGGTCGATAACAAAGGCCGCACGCCAAAAAAAGTTGCCGCGAAGAAAGGCTACGACGACTTATCCAAAGTCTTGCGAAAAGCGGAAAAAGAGAGCGAAAGCCGAAGAGAGAAGATGGGCAACTTGCAAATCCCGACCAACGCGTTTGCGGATATCGAAGGCAAACACACGGAAGTCGCGTTCAGTCCAACGCACGAAGCAGGGGAGGAGAACGAGAAGTTATTCAAAGACGCGGCGCGGATAGAAACGGCTGGTGGATTATAATATTAACAACCCGGAGAACAACACTCTATTATGATATGGGTTTTTAAAACTGACTGTAAAATATATAAATTCCGCCAAGTTACGAAACGTATTCGTTCGTCGAATACGCGACGACGACGATACCGATGACGATGATGATGATAATGCACTAACTTTCGCTTCTTCTCTATTCTTTGTATTCACATCTGTTCGTTTCTATTATTCGTCTTCTATGTGACCTATTTCTTCTCTTCTTCTTCTTCTTCTTCCTCGTCTTCTAGAAAAGCGCTTCTCTGATTCCCTTTCGGGTTGTCTAAATTCTCCGTCGCGAAGTGCATCATGCTGTTGCTCAGACCTCTCAGCGCGGCTTCTCGTGCTTTTTGAATCTCCTCTGCATCGATCAAGCACTGATTCTTCCTCCAAACGTGTCTCACTTGTTCTCTCAGGGCAAATCTCGGGACGGATTGTTTGTGCGCTAAATAATCCGCCAGTCGTAAACAATCTCGGTACAGTTTCAGAGGCTGGTTGAGAAGGAACTCCGCCGGGTGTGGTGGTATCGATTCTTCTGAAGACGTACTCATCGCGCGACATCGACGAAAGCGCATAAAACACAGCATCTCGCGTCTCGCATTTTTTGTTGGTCGCAATAAAAACATCATCATCCCTTTCTCGTTCTTCTTATTCTCTGAGTCGTCGTCGTAAACATTTTGTGCAACTCAACAAAACACATTGATTTCTCACGCAACACACAAATAAAAAAATGAAGAACATGTGTCTCATTTGACAAACAGCCCACTTTTTTGGCACAAAATTTTCGCACAAAACTCTGCTCTGCTGAAATTCGTTGTTTTTTTACATCATCATCATGTATCTCATGTACTACCTGAACGAGGACGGGAAGCGCGTGTACACGCTCAAGGTACGAAAACTTTATATATCAAAACATCGTTCTCTCTGTGAGTATACGTCGCAAAAGCTCGGTTTTGTCTCGTCTTTTTTTCTCTCTCTGTTGGAACGCACACAGCGGAATAACATTTTAATGTCGATCGAGAATTCATCGTCACGAAATTCACCCCCCGCCGCCCTCTTTCTTTTCCCTCTACTTAATGAACAGAAAACGGGTCCGGATGGGAAACCGACGTTGTCGGCGCACCCGGCGAGATTCTCGCCGGACGATAAGTTCTCGAAACAGAGAGTCGCGTGCAAAAAACGGTTCGGGTTACTTCTCACGCAGCAACCGGAGAAGCAGTTTTAAGAGTAGTAAAATATGAATTCGCGATTGAATTTCGAGGGAGGAGAGAGAGAAGGAAACCTAGAAGAATGTAACAACACACACCACAACGATAATTTTATTTATGATTTAAACTAGTAGTATACAACGAGATTCAAACACTCGTTCGGTCATTCCTCCACGCGCTCGCTTCTTAAGGCAACTCATTAACTCGCTTCTTAGTGAAGCAACTAAAACAGCTAAAACATTTCTCCTTGATTTCCTTCTCGCTTTTCGTCCACCAGTGCTCGTCGCTCGCGTCGAAGAACTCCTCCTCGTCGAATTGTTCCAGCTCTTCTTTTCGCTTCTCGAGAACGGAGTGAGAGGGATAGAACGGTTGGTTTTTCTCGCGTAACTTTTTTCGGATGTAATCTTGGGACTTCTTGTGCGCGGATTCAAATCCGAGCTTCCGCTCGACGACGCCGATGTCTTTGAATTTCGATTGGACCATCTCCGCGGTGAGTAAGGAGTTCGGGCCGAGTTTTTTCTGCAGTTGGTCAAAGACGTGTTTGCCGTGACCCATGATGTGGACTTTATTCCTCGTTTTCACATCTAGGAAGAGTTTAATAATGGACCAGATGACGGTGAATATGGTGGGAGCGTTGATGATGTAAGATTGGTAGAGACTTTCCGGGTAGTTGTCCTGGGATAACTGCATGGCTTTTTTCGTCACCGCTTTGATTTCGCTCGTGAATAAGCCCAAAGTCATGCCTCGCAAGTTCCAAATGTTAATCACTTGCGTGATGGGATACCCGACTCTCTCTGACGCTGGCTTAAACACGAACTCTTGCTGCCACTCCATTGTTTGGATTTGAGTCCGAAGAAACGTGTCCACGTCGTCGAATTCGCTCAGTATTTGCTTCCAAGGCATATTCGTCACGTTGTCGAAATAAATCGGGTGTCCAAACTTCCCGTGACCGACGTAAAAAGAGTTTTGCGAGCACACTATATCGTACAGCTTCTCGTTCTCTAAGAACGACCGCTCTAAGCACTCGTCCACGTGCCATTTTTTCCTCCATTTCAGTGTGTTCCGTAACATTTCCCACGCCAACTCCTTCCCTTTCGTCCTCGCTCGAACGAATCTCAGAAGCGTCCTCTCCTCGCCGCCCAACTCCGGTATCGTCATCGTTTTTGGCAATATCATCTCGTGTTTCACCAATTGCTCTTTTAAATATTCCATTCGTTTTCGTTCTTCCTCGTTCGGTTCCGCGTATTTCCCGCTCTCTTTCGTCTTGGGACGATGATGATGATGCTTTCCTCTTTCGCTACCAAATCCGCTGTATTCGCTCTCGTTACCATCCTCGCTCGTTCGACTCAACGAAGTGAAGCGATCGCGAAAGGATGATTTCGTGTTTTCACCGCCATCTTCGCTCGAGCGTCGATGGAAAAATCTTTTTCCTCGCGTGGGCGTTGTTACGAGTTCTTCTTCTTCTTCTTTTTCATCGGAGACGACGACAGTACCGGCGGCTCTCGTCGTCGGTTGCTTTATCGATAAAGAAGAAGATTTCATCGTAAATCGAACTTTCACCAATGTGATTTTAATTTAGTAATGCCGTCTCAAAGCGACTGAGTTATATCTCTCTCGCGCGCGCATGCACTCGTTTCGTGCGGTTGTAATTATATTACTATTAGTGTTAGTATTTTAGTATCACGCGCAGCACCACCAGCGCGCAAACGGCGTGTTCAAGTTGTTGCGTTTAATGATGAGAGAGACAAGAACAGTTGAGAAAATATTCCAATACGTATTATTGGCACAGAAGACAGAGGAGAAGCACTTTTTCTTGTGCGTTTTTTTTTTCTTGGGTGTCAGAAAGGACAGAACAGACAACACGAAAAAGAAAGAAAGAAAGAAGCAACGAGAGAGAGAGAGAGAACGAACGAGAGAGAAAAAGAGAGAGAAAGAACTTGAGAGAACGAGAGAGTCCTTCAACCAAAAACACTTGAACCGCAAAAGCACCACTTTTTGCAGCAGAGAAAAAAAAACACAGAAAACTTTGTCTCTCAACACATCAAATGGCGAGCCCAGAAGCGGCGGCAATCTTGAGAGAGTTACAAGGGAAAAACGGGAACGGGGTGCGTGTTTAATTGTTTGTGTGGTTGTGTTTTCTCTCTTTTCTTTCTCTCTGATAAAAGAAGCGCGCGCAAAGTCCGCGAAAGATTCTGTTCCTTTAAACGAAGTGACTCCTTATCTGAGGAGGGTGTTTGTGGATCCAATCCGAAACATTATAAAGCGCGACGAATCTTTCTCTCTCTTTAGTATTGTTCTATTTTCCACGAACGAGAGGACGACAAAAACGATTCTTGCTTCTTCTGTCGTGCTTTTTTCTCTCGTCGTCACCGAATCTCTCGTCGTTGTTTACCACTCGTTCACGTAAAAGTCGTTTTTGCGATCACACCTGTTCTGACCTTTTGAGACCTCTTTTGACACACACCTTACCAAACAGACGTGCGTGGACTGCTCGACGAAAAATCCACAGTGGGCCTCGGTCTCGTTCGGGTCGTTTATATGTTTAGAATGTTCCGGCGTTCATCGCTCGTTGGGGGTGCACTTATCGTTCGTTCGCTCGGTCGGGATGGACTCGTGGAACGCGACGCAATTGAAGAAGATGCAACTCGGAGGGAACGCGAAAGTGAATCAGTTCTTGGCGAAACACGGCGTTCCGAAAGACGCGCCGATACACTTGAAATACGACTCGGCTGCCGCGGAGGCGTTTAGAGAGAAAATCAGAGTGGAAGCGGATGGAGGGAAGTACGCGGAACCGGCGAATATTCCGAAAGGTTTGAAGCAAAATACCGGGGAAACGCCGGCGCATCAACGAACCGGGTTCGAGAACGGACAAACGCTGGGGAGTTCGAAAGGGACGACGGGAATGGGAAGTCGATCGAGCCAGAATAACTTACAAAAAGGGGGAAGCGGCGGTGTTAGTAATAATAATAATAATAATAATAATAGCAATAGATCGGAGTACTCCATGGCTGAAATGGAAGCGTCGGCGTCGAGAAAAGAAGCTTTTTTCGCGCAGCAACAGGCGAGAAACGCGGCGAAACCGGAAGGTATCGCGCCGAGCCAAGGCGGGAAATTCGTCGGTTTCGGATCGCAACCGCCTCCGGGGAGAAGTAAGAGCAGCGCGAACGACGACGTCTTAGGAAGCATGTGGAACGGTTTGAGTTCGGTGACGAAGTCGTTGGCGGATACGACGTTATCGGCTGCGCAAAAAGCGAAAGAAGCGGCTTCGCGCGCGGCGGATCAAGAGTCCATGGAAAGCGCCAAGCAAGCCGCGAATAAAGCGGGTAGTTGGTTTTCCTCGGCGCTGAGTTCAGTAGCAACTGGGGTGTCGAGCTTAGCTTCGGATATTCCGAAAACGCTCGGGGCGGACGATTCGAGCGGCAACGCGTTTCCGAGACCAGAAGGGTACGTCGATTTGCGCCCACCGAAAAGTCCAAACTCGAGATTTGTCGGGTTTGGTAACGACGACGAATGGGGAGACAACGCCGGAGGCGACGAAGAGGACGAAGAGGACGAATGGAAACCGGCGTCAAAACAACCACAACAACAACAAGGAATGAGTTCCAATAACGCGTCAAAATCGTCCATGAACTCAATTTCAAGCAATTCTTTATCCAACTCGCAACCGAAGAAGCAAACGCAACAACAAAAGCCGAAGTGGGACAATAACAATAACGACGTTGACGACGACGACGATGACGCCGATTGGGGCACGTAAAATTTAGTAAGAATAATAATAAGAATAACAATAAGTGCTTCGTTTTAGTTTATATCGCGTGATACGCTCGTGTGATTTGATGAAAATTACTCTATTCTTTTAGCAGCTATACCTCTAACAAAGAAACCTCTTCTATATATATCAAGCTTCGAAATCAAAGTCTTGTTCCGGTTCGACGCCTACTCTTTGCGCCTCGGGCAACGCTAAGTTTACATCAACCGTCCTCGCCTTCTTCGGCGGAGGCCCGGGCGGCAACGGCGCCGCGATCGCTTGCGCCGGCTCCTCCCTCGGCTGCTCCCCGCTCGCAATCAACAACTGTCTCTCTTTCTCCTCTTGTATTTGTTTCTGTCTTTGCCTCGCCGCGAACGGCAACACGCCGTGAATATGTCCCGGTCTCCCAATCAAACACGCTTCGTTCGGTGGCGGCGCCGGTCCAGGCAACCGAATGTGTTTATACCTACAGTTCGGTCCGTGAATACAAAACCCAAGCTTATACATGTTGCACTCTTTCACGTCGTCGTTGGAGTGTTTATACGGACAATCCGGTTCTTTACACTCGCCGTACTTGGCAAAGTACCGGCACGTCGGCATTCGCTCTTTATCAAACTGGTGTAAAAACCCACACTTGTCGCCTTTCATGCATAAATTCCTCAGCCAGTGTCTGCACACCGTTTGTCGGTAATTCTTTTGCGCTCTCGGTTCCAGCTGGTCCGACGGTGCTAACGTCGGTGCGAGCGTTTGCGTTTTCAAATCCGTCTGCTCCAGGTTGTCCTCGAAATCGAATTCTAAATCTGCCATTTTGATGATTCTTTCCAGTTCTTCTTCTTCTTCTTTAAATAGTATTTCTTCTTCTTCTTCTCAAAACCACGCGCGATAGATAGCTGTGCGTATAAAGAAAGAAGCTTTAAAGAACGAGAACGCTCTCTTCTTCTTCTTCTTCTTCTGAATGCCTCTTTCTCTCTCTCTCTCTTTGAATAAGAAGAGAAGTGTTCTACACTCTTCTCTATTTCGTGTGCTCTAAAAGTGACGATGTTTTCTCGCCTGCGCAAAAGTGTACGAGTTTTCGCCTCAAAATTATTTTTTCAGGAAATCGACAAACGAATTTCTCGACACACAGACGACAGATAAAAATAATGTACTCTTCTCATCATCATCACGCTCTTCTGTCTGCGACTGTTCCTCGTTTTTGTTGTCGTTGTTCGTCCTCAAAATCGGAGAGGAAGTTGAAGAAGTTAAAGAAGTATCGCATACGCGAAGAAGAAGGTAAAGAAGTTAAAGAAGGAGGAGGGAGGAGTCGACGGGAGAGCGTCTTCTTTTCTTTGGTTTTGGGGAGTTTTTTCTTCTCACCATCGAGTGATGATGCAATGTCATCGAACTCTTTGTTGGCGTTTGCTTTTGACGACGACGATTCTGAGTACAAACTGTTTACGGGGAAAGCGTCGAACGTCTTTCAATTTGAAGTGCCCAAGGATTGGGTGATCGCCATCGACCGTCCGGTGGAAGAGAAACAGAAGAAAAAAGCAGAGACGAAAGTCGTCGTCGGACAATTCAAGACGGTGGATACGATGTCGGTGAGATTAGAAATCGCGGACGAATCGGTGCGAAAAGCGTTCGCGCTCGCCGAGGAAAAGAAAGACGCGAAATATATCGAGCAGGAGTTTACGAAGGAGGAACGAGAAGCGGCGGCGGGGAAGATTGCGCAAGATGTGATCGTAGGCGTTGAAAATAATCGGAGCGGGGTGATGAAGTTTGTGAACGTTGGAGATGAAAATGAAAACACGACGAAAAGGATCGAACGCGACGGGAAGGCATATTACGTGTTCCAATCGATTAGCGAAGTTTGCCGAGCGGAAATCACGGAGATTGGTGGCGGAAAGAAGATATGTATAGGACCTAGGGGCGATGAGATTGATACCATCGAGAGAAGAGCGATGACGGTGGTCACAGTACCAGACGCCAACGACGGCAGTTACTTCGTTTTGAAGATGAGCGCAAAGGTGGACAGATGGGAAGAGACGAAGGAAAAGTTCGAGCGCGCGGCGGAGACGTTCCGGATGTTGTGAGTAGATGTGTGGTCAAAAAAAAGCGTAGAGATTAGGAAATTGCACGGATAGAAGAAGAAGTAGAATGTATTTTTACTAGTATTAATATTTATAACGTCTATTGTTGTTGTTGGTTTTTAAGATGTTCTAGAGCCGCTTTTTTATACTCCAGGGCGCAGGAATCAATGAACTTGGCGAACTCGTCGCTATCTTTGAAGGATTTTTTTACATCGTTCGATACCGCATCCTCGACTTTTCGCGAGATTTGACCGTACACTTCACCTTTGATAACATCTAATTTAGTATCATTCATCAAAGTTTTCAAAGCCGGCTTCAACTCGTCCACGTTTTCGAAAATTTTCTTCGCGCCAAAGACGTACACCCCTAATCGGGCGCGCGATAGGGAAACGACCAAACGACGCACGTCTCTGAGATGACCGACGTGTTTCGTTCGCACCAACGATAATAAAACGATATCGTTTTGTTGCCCTTGATACTTATCAACGGTGGAAATTGAGGCTGGCGGTCCAAAAAGCGGGTGCGAGTCGCATCGCGCTTTGAAGACATCTCGCAAGAGATGTTTTTGCCCTCGATAGGTTGTTAAAATCGATATCGATTGCGCTGGATAGCCGCACAAGCGCATCCACTGGTACAAAGAGCATAGATACTCGGCTTCTTGGACGTTTTGGAAGTAATGCGGTTGTGGGCACGATTCCGGCGCGAACGAAGAACAGTCGATAAACTGAGCAACTTTCGCCATGCCAGCGTTGGCGAGCTGAAACCGCTCTTCCGTAGAAACGTGCGGTAAATCGTCCAGCTTCTTGTATCTCCAACTGTATAGTTTTGAGATTTGTTTTCTCGTTCTACCCTGTGCATCTAAAACGATATTTGGAACGCCGGAACGCACCAAACGGGCGAAGCAGCTTTGATCCATGTGACAAAACTTTGAAAACGTTTGGTTCTTGACCACCGGCGGTAATTGATTGTGATCGCCAATCATCACCACTCGCTTCAATCGCGCGTGACCATCGATATCTTTCGCTCTTTGCAACGCCATAGGAATGAAACTTTCAATTTCAAGGATTTGCGCGGCCTCTTCGAAGACGACGGTATCGTATTTGAAGTTTACGTCGAGAAAATCCGAGCGTTTCAACGCGGCGTAGGTGCACGTCATGGCTACGATTTTTGCCTGTTTCGTGAGCAAATATTCCGATCGGTCTTTCGGCATTTTCAAAAGCTCTAAGAAGCGACACTCTTCGAGTTCAGTGAACATTTCAACTAAATGACGAAAGCATCCTTTCGCTTTGCGAATGGCATATTCAACGTTAGCCTCCGAAGGGTCGCCAAACAAGTTCTCGTACCCTCTCGGAACATCCGCGAAAAACTTTGCAAACGGAAATTGTGTTCGAATGCGCTCGTGAGAAACTGGCGTTTCCTTGTTATTTAGAACGAGCACGGAAAATCGCTCCCATAAGGCCAGGACTTTTGATTTCCAAAAGAAGCCAGCCGTTTCGCACGTCTCCGCGGCGTTCGCCAAAGTTTCATCGATACTCATGGCAAGTTTCTCGACGATTTCCAAAAGCTCTAAGCGCCTGCGCAACATGTAATCAACGCGACCAGTTCGGGAGAAGTCTTTATCTGTCGATAAATCTTCTTCACCGCGTCCGAGACGTAATAGATACCGTTCCGGAACGTCGCGAATCATAATCTTCTGAAACAAATCGTTCAACGCCGCGTTAGAGTGAGTGATGAGCACGACTCTTTGATTCGGGTTCGTATGGTACAAACAGTGCAAAATTTGAGTCGCGACATCAGTCTTACCGGTACCAGGAGGACCGACGATTAAGGTCAACCCTTCACGAACGCCAGATTTGACAGCGTCGACTTGCGTCGGCGTAAACCGAACCATGTTTTGATTCTTAACATCTTCCGGGTATGGACCTGGATCTGGCGGAACGTACGACTCGACGTTGACAACGTTACTGCTCGCATCCTCTTCGTCAATACCAAAGGTTACTTTGAACGGCGGGACGGGTGTTGCTGAATCGAAAACAATCTTCTTCCCCGGGAAGGATTCGCGCAAATGCGCTTCGTCCAAAAACGTATCTTTGAAGTCAATTTTCGTTCGCTTTTTATTGTTTTCCGAGTCTTCTAGCTCCAAGGCATCTGGAGATGCAGACGATGGATCGCCATAGCCTAAAAACACATCTTGTAACCATTCGGGCGCGTTCATATCCTGGTTCAAGCAATCGCGAATACACGCCAGAATGGCTTTAAAATTGTTCTCTTTCGGTCTTCTGCGAATGACGCAGTTGAAATTTTTGTACATCTCGTGCACTCTTGCGACATCTCCATCGAACGTTTCCAGATCGCGTTGGTACTGCGCGCAATCTACTTCTAATGTGAACACGCGATCGTAGCCGGGGTGTTTCTTTGGCCCTTCGTCCATCGCATCCGGTGGCGGCGGAGCTTTGACAACTTTCGCATCTTTCAGCTGTTCCGGGAAACCTTCGTTGGCTGGGACCCCTTCTTCGTCGCGAATGTCAATAATTTCCGCACCTCGAATGTACTCGACGTTCTTCGCGTCACCATGTTTCGCGTCTTGTTTTGCATGAACAAGAAACACCACATCGAATCGTTTCAACTCATCCCATTCTTTAAAAACGTCGTCGCGAGTGGCTGAGAAGTTCAAGCGCATCTTGATTCGGACCTTGGACGGTTTTTCTTCACCAACATTGGGATTACCAATATATGTAAATTCAATAGCCTCTTGTCGCGGGTCATCTTTTGCAATCGCCATGGCCATTCGCGCCCAGCCTCGAAAACTTTTACCGTCTTTTGAAGGTTGCATGCGTCGCACTGCGTCGGAGACGTCGTCTCGAATTTCGTGCGTCGCTTCCAAGCGAAACAGGTTGAAGTTTCGTAAGAGGTAATCTGAAAAGGTCAAAAATTGTAAGTTTAACTTTGGCAACGCTAACGGTAACGATTTCATCCTGTTCTTAGCGCTCTTGTTGTTGTTTTCGTCCTTTTTCTTGATGTCGTCGAACGGAACGAGAGACTCGTCCCATAAAATGTCTTCGGTTGGATACAACGGTAATTTGTTCACCATTTCTCTTCTCGATCGACGTTTTTCAAAGTGAAACGAGATAACATCGATTAAGAATTGGTCCTGGTCCTTCTGCATAAACTCAACATCGTTGGAGTCATCGTTCGATGCTAACTTTAACTGATCGCAGCACAGTTTACGCAACTGGTCGCTTTCCAAGTTTTTCAAATGTTTCGTCAAACTCGAGCGCGTTTCAATCATTCTCGCGGAGGACAACGCGAGCTCTTTCAACTCATCCGGCCAATGCTTGAACAATAAGCGTTGAAACGCGTGAGTGACTTTTGAACGTCTGGATTCCATCTCTTCTTCGCTCAATGCGTCTCCCGTATGGTCGTCGACTTCAAAATCGTAGAAATCTTTTGCCATTTCCAAAAGCTGCTTCAACAAATTGACGTTTCCGTCGGCTCCTTCCTCATCGCTTCTCATCTCGTTTATTGTCAGGTTTGCCTTTACGAAAATGTTTGCGTCGCCTAAAATCGCACGCACAAATCGTCTCGTGGGAAGTTGCGAGAGCAAATCGACGATGAATTCGAGGTAATACGCACAAAATGCCATCGCATTCTCGCTCGCGCGCGCAACCGGTAATGTATCCAAAAACACTGTGGTGAGATTGGTCAGCCACGAGTTTCGTCGTGATTGCATCTTCGTCGGTTCTTGCTTCGCTTCCTTCTTCATCAACTTTTGCCATTTCTTTTGCACATCGACTGGCGCGGAATTGAGTTCCATCTCCAACCTTTTTTCTTCCCGAGCTTTCCATATCTGAATAGACACTAAGGGCAACGCGCTTTTACGCGCCATATCGTTCTCTAACGCATTCATTAACACGTTTAAGAAGCGAACAACCGTGGTCATTTCCACAGCAACTTCAGGACTATTCTTTGTGACGTTCTCGAACGCGACATTCGTCAACGTTTCCACGAGCATTTTCAACGCCAACGCGTTTTCGCCTTCCTCATTACCACCGTCGCCACTACCGCTACCACTACCACTACTACTATTACTCAAAGTCGCAAACGCATCCGGCACGTTCATATTTCTCGCTTTATGCACGATACATTTCGCAAACGCTAACGCGGTATTCTCGTCTGGATGTTCACTTTTACTCGTCGACGCGAGGATTTGCGGCCACACCGACCTTTCCAGAAATCCTTCGTCGATGAGTTCTTCAACCACCTTGTCCTCGCACGCGCCTCTCTTCATGGTCGTCTCGTACGTTTTCCGCACGTCATCTAAATCATTCTTCGCCGCTTTTTTATCCGCCGAAGTAGTATTAGGAGGAAGAATAGGTATAGGCTTTTTTTCCTCCTTCGTTTTTGCACCTGTTTCACCTCCTCCCGTCTTCTCCTTCTCTGGCGGCGACGACAAAAGTCTCGGTTTCTTCGTCTTCTTTTCGTCCTCTTCTTCTTCTCGAACGACGACGACAGGTGTTGGTGCTTCTTCACTCTTCCCTCTTTTATTCGTCGTCTTCTTTTTCGTCGTCGTCGTTTTCGCGTCTTCTTCTTCTTCTTCGTTTCCCTTCAACGACGACGATCGAATCACATTCTTCAATCGCGCGATTAAATCTTTCTTCAACCCATCCGTGGGTAACTTTTTCTTCTCCAGTAAAGATTTTAACTGTTTCACGGTCAGTTTGGACAAGTCCTCCTCCTCCTCCTTTTTGGACGAAGAAGGGGTGGTCCCTTTTACCGTCTTCGTCTTCAAAGTCGTCTTCTTCTTTGCTGCCGCCATTATTTTGAGTCGTTGTTTTATGGCGATTTCTCGGAGAAAAAGCGAGAGAGAAAAAACGTTCGTTCTTCACATATGTATCCTAATACACTTTTTGTATAATAACAGAACGAAGAAGAAGAAGAAGACAAAGAAGAACTGAAAAAGAAAATACTAAATGTCATCCGCGGCGGTCCTCGGCATAGGCTTCGCGGCGACCGCGTTAACCGCTCGACAACTCATCCTCGCCGGCGAAGCGTGGATGCTCGCACCACCAAAATTGAAGCAATTTTACAAAGGTGGATTCGACGACCAGATGAGTCGACGAGAAGCGGCGTTGATTTTAGGGATACGAGAATCCGCCGCGAAGAATAAAGTGATGGAAGCGCACAGGAAAGTGATGATGGCGAACCATCCCGACGCGGGAGGGAGCCCGTTCGTGAGCACGAAAGTGAACGAGGCGAAAGAAGTTTTGCTCGGGAAGAAGAGTAAATCCTTTTGATTCGAGAGATGAGTTTAGTACAGATAACAACAACGCTCGCGTCATCTCAATCGACATCAATCGAGAGTCAATGCGAAGAGTAAGTAGCAGTAGATGAGTAGGATGCGTAGCAAAATAGCAGCAAAGTAATACACTAATAATTTAAAACCTATTCTATTTAGAGTACAACACAAACCTCTCTCTCTTTCTTGTGCGCGCGCGGATATGATGTGATGACTTATGAGTAATTCTTCTTCTCACTTCCACCCGAAGTGTCTCTTTGTCGTTCCGTCTTTATCCCCCGTGGTCCTCCCATCTAACGCGTCTCTCCACCTCTTCTCTTGTTTCTCTAAACTCGCTCCGTCTCTTTGCGAGACTTCTTTTAATAAAACGCCCAGTCGTTGTTTGTTGACGTCCGAGACGACGCGCGCGTCTAACCCGCTTTTCGCTCGTAGTTTTGCCACCGCGTGTGCATCCAATTGAGGATTGGTGAACTTCTGCGTGCCGTACCAGAGCAAAGTACTCGCGCCGAACGTGCTCGCGATGAAGGTGAAAAAAAGTGGACGCGAGTCCCGAGTGGATCGGACGATCGTTCGCCAAAGTGGAGAGGCTTCCCAAATGAAAGACATTCTTCTTCTTCTTCTTCTTCTCAGAAAGAGAGAGAGAGAATCACCTAATACGAAATCTTGTGACGTCGTCTCGTGTGTGTGTTGGTGCACACAAGAACAGAGAACAGAAGAAAAACAGAGAACACGGCGGTACGAGCGCGGCGAGAAGAAGTTTTTATATGTGCACACAAATATAATATAGTAACAACAACACAACGCGTAAAATGCGTTACCGGCCAGCGGTAATCGTCCCACCGGGAATGACTTCTCTCGATCCGAAAACCTTACCCAACTCTACTAAACAAAAGAACACCGAAAAGAGAACGTAGAAACCAATCAAGCTCCATCCGAGTTTGGCGTGCAACGCGTACTCGTAATCCGATTTGCGAACGGTTAAGCTCAAGACCAAGAGTAAACTGGCGATGGAACCGACTAATAAGACTAGGACGGAGTTGCCGACTTGGACTTGGACGTCGCCGAGGACGATGTTGACGTAGACTAAACTGGCGGCTAAACCGACGAGTAAGTTGAACACCGGTCCGGCGAAGCACGCGGTGACCGCCATGGCCGCTTGGCCGGCTTTGGCAACAGCCATGTTGGAAACTAAATCGCCGACGCAGTTGGCCCAGGCCAAGACGGTGGCACCTAAAAATTCTTCCGAAATGCCCGCAATTTTCGCCAACGCGTCGATGATCAAAACCAAGTGTTCCGCGGCTAAGTGCATCCAGACGATGGAGTTGATAAAGGCCAGCATCGCAATCGGTTCCGAGGCTGCTTTCGGGCCTTCTTTTTCCAACTGCAACTTGATGCCAGTCACGACAGAGCAACCTGCAGAGATGCACAAGATCCAAAAGTACGGAGAACCTGGGAAGTTATCGCGGAACATGGCAGTCGCAGACCCAGGCGCGGCGAGGAAGAACAAAGGGGCGAAGAACGCCAACGCCGTGGTGTACCCTTTGCCTAATCGACCTTCACGAATGACTGGCATCGTCAAGGACATGACGAGAAAGATTGGTGTGGTAATTGGCGCCAACGCTTTTTGCGACGGCGTCATGTCGTCCCATTGCGCTTCGGACATGGCCCAGGCGAACGCACCTTCGAGTAAACCATCCGCGGGGCCTAATCGTAACATTTTCGGTTTCTTTCTTCGCGGTAAATCTGCGCCTTTGTTGTCGTCCGGTCCGCCTTTTTGCGAAGCCAAATCGAACAGCGGCACTTCGCGCGTTCGCGATTTCTTCTTTTTGTTACTGTTCTCCTCGTCGCCATCCAAAGTGAAGACGGGCGCGGAATCTTCGTCGTCGTCGTCGTCGTCAATGCCCTCGTCTTTGAACACCGCCAAGACGATGTACGCGGCGTACGCCGAGGCGAGTAACGTGGTGTGCCACAACGCAATCACACCTTTAATCATAATCGCAAAGACAGTTAGAATACCAATTAAGTACGCGTATACGTCTCTGTTATATGGTGCGGCAGAAACGAGGACGCCGGTTAACGATCCGTCCGAAGCGTTTTTCGTCCTGTCCATCAAAATGACAACCCCTAAGATGACCGTCGTGATGAACAAACCGGAACCTAACGCGGTAGAAACCGCCATATCGACGTCTGGCATGGTACCAGACGTGACCGCGGCGACTTGCGCGAAAACATCCGGGGCACCGTTTCCGAGTGCTAACAACGTAGCGCCGGCGACTTCGGGCGAAATTTTCAAAATCGTCGCCACTGTTTCAAGCGCGGGACAAAAGAACGCGTCCGCCACGAGCGCGAGTGCATACAAGGAAACACCCAAACCAAACGCATAAATGACGGTCGGAATAACAATACCCGCGTTCGTGCAATACGCAAATTTTAAGTACGGATACAGGTTTCCGCCGCACGCGCGCGTGTTCCTGACGTGTTTGCACTGCGCCTCTCTCGTTAGGCGCTTCTTCGGTTCGCACTTCTTCGCTTTCGACCGGGCGCCTCGTAACGCCGAGCGAACGTCGTAGCCAGATTCCAAACTATACATTGGCGTGTTTGCGACTGGTTTCGGTTCACCATTCGCGGTTGCCATTTGCTCTTCCAATTGCTCGCCTTGCGGGGAAATCCCGGTGATTGGATCCGCCACGTCCGCGGTCGGTTCCGCTAAATCAGTCGCTTGAATCTCCTCCAACGCCATCTGCATCCCTTTCTCCTGCGCAATCGCCGCTTTTTCAGCTTCAATATCTTTGATATCCTCTTTCGCCTCCTCGATGGTTTCTTCACCCGAGGCGACTAAATCAGCCGGCGAATCAAACCCGTCCCCGGTGAGCGCGTCCAGCGCCGCTCCGTAATCGTCCTCGTAATCCTCGTAATCGGCATAAAACGCCAACTCCTCCTGCGCTCTCTTCTCGAACCGCTCTTTCGCTCGGGTTTTCACGTTGGCGAAAAACTTAGCCGCTTTCTTCGCCGCAGATTTCGTAATTTTCTCGTCCACAGTTTCCCCGTCCTTCTCCGCCGCGTTCTCTTCGTCGGACTCGGCAATCACCGCGTCCGCAATCGCGTTCGCCGCAGCTGTTTCCACCGCCAATTCTTCCGCGTTCTCCGATGCGTACTCCGAGTCCGCTTTTTCCTTCTCCTCTTCCGCGATATCCTCCGCACTTTCATCGTCCGAGGTCACCTCTTCCTTCGTCGCCGGCGCCTCTTCGCTCACGTCCGCCGCGACGATAGCTTCCGACGCTTCCGCGTCCGTATTATCCTCCGATTGCTTTGCAATCACCTCCTCGACGACGGTTTCGTCTTTCGTTTGCGCGGTTGGCGTGTGCGCACGAACTACTTCCGAGTGTAACAACGAGTGTTTGGTGTTTGTCGTCGCCGTTGCCGCCGCCACTTCTCCTCCTGCGTCTTCCTCCTCGGTTTCGGTGGTGCCTTCCACGGGTATTAAATTTCTCAACTTTTTCTCAACCTCCTCCGCTTGCTCTTGATCTTCTTCTTGGAGTAAAAACCTCGATCTTCTTCTTCCTCTTCCTTCAAAACGACTGCTCTTGCCATCAAAACCACCGCCGAAAGCAGACGATGAAGACGACGAGGATGTTTTTGTTGCCGCTGCTGCCACTTTTATTGGTGAAAATCCTCCTCCATCACCCCCCAAAACAAGAAGACAAAGAAGGAGAAGAAGAAGAGGAGGAGGCACAAAAACACCAAAACCACCACCCGATGATGAAAACGACTTTGAAAACGGGGACTTCTTCATTTTCACGCAGTTAAAACGCGTAAAGTGTGCGTGATGTGTGCGTAGCAGTATATATCTCTCTTCGCCCGTGTGATGCGTCGTGTGAAGAGATTATTCTCTGAAGATTAAGATGAAAAAATTGAAAAGTGGATCGCACAAACAGCAGCAAAGAGATGGATTTTTGATGAGATGTTGTTGCCTCTCTCTTGTTTTTTTGTTGGTTTCTTTTCTGTGAGAAAGAAGAGCTTTTGAGAAGAAATTTGAGCACTTTTGAGCAAATTTGATGAGCTGTTGATGAGGAAAAAAAATTCAAAAAAAACTTTTCTCTTGTTTTTGGACGAAGAAAAGAAAATCATCATTCTCTCTCTGCACCCATTATATATATCATCATCATCATCATGAGAAGAGGAGGAGTAGGAGTAGGATTGGGAACTGGATCGTCGAAGAGAAAGCGCGGAGGCGATGGTGGCAACGCGGTAACGACAATTTCACGGGGCAAAAAAAAAGATGGCAACGTCTTGGAGATGTTTAAGAAAACGAAAACGAAATCAATGTTGTTGTTGGAAAAAACGAAATCGTCCAAAATCATCATCATCAACGACAAAGAGAACAACGAGGACGACGATGAGGTGATTGTTTTAGACAACTCGGACGAGGACGACGACTCCCCGGACGACGTCAGAGAGAATCGACGCCGAAAGTCGCTTCGCGTGCAAACGTCGCAGCAGCAAAAACAGCGGCAAAAAGAAGAAGAAGAAGAGGATATCGCTTTGACCAGCGACGAGGAGATTGAAGACGAGACTACTAACGATAAAAAGGACACGATGAGAAGAGAGCCGGTACCGCATGAAGAAGTCTCGTCTGGGTCGGACATTGAATCTCCAGAAACGCTGAGAAGAAAGAGACAGAAGAAGAGTCAACATTTTATGAAATCGAACAACGACGAACGACGCGAACGCGAAGAGCGAGAGCGCATAGAAAACGCGAAAGCGATGATGGCGATGGAGAACATCAACAGCGCGAATAATTTAGGAGGGTCGATGGCGTGGACGAGAGAAAATGGGAGAGGGAGAGCGACTGCGCCGCCGATGGTTGGTGTAGGGAACGGACAGTTTGTCAGAGGGGAGATGTTGGCGACCATCGCGAACGGCGGGCAAAGGGAAACGCGAAAGCTGGCACCCACGCACAATACGAACGCAAAAGAAGAAGAAGAAGAAGAAGAAGAAGAACGACACCAACCGGCGAAGAAGAAGATAAAGCGATCGGTAGCGGCAGCAGCAGTAATAGAAGACGTAGAAACTATAGATGACGACGACGATGTTCCGACATTCGCCAGACCAAGGATGCAAACGACGAATAGAATAATCGCGAGAACGACGACATTCGCAAACAACAACATGAACACCATGGCTAGCGTTCGAATCTCGAACAAGGATACGGACATGCTCGACGCGGCAAACTACTACATATTTGGCAACGAGAGCTTTCGACCAAACCAAAGAGAAATTTGCGAAGCGTGTGTGGCAAACGAGGATGTGTTCGTGTTGATGCCCACTGGCGGCGGGAAAACTCTGTGTTACGCGCTGCCGGCGGTATGTAGCGAAGGCGTGACGATTGTCTTTTCACCCCTCGTGAGTTTAGTACAAGACCAAGTGAAGAAGCTCGTCTACGAGTTTGACATCCCATCCGTCGCACTGCTGGGTTCCGCGGGAGAAGGCGAGACGAAGAGCGTTTTGCGAGAGCTTTACAAAGAAAACCCGACGATTAAGTTACTCTACGTGACGCCGGAGAAATTCCAAGCGTCGCCGTCCTTGCGCAACGCGTTTCAGAGCTTATTCGAGAAAGGCAAACTGGCGAGATTTGTGGTGGACGAAGCGCACTGCGTTTCCTCTTGGGGTCACGATTTTCGTCCGGATTACAAAAAACTGAGCGAGTTGAAGAAACTCTTTCCGAGTGTCCCGTTAACCGGGTTAACTGCCACCGCGACGGACAAAGCCAGAGACGACGTGTTGAAGATTTTAAAAATTACGAAAACTGCCAAGAAGTTTGTCACTTCGTTCAACCGAGCAAACATCGAATTCGAAGTCAAAGCAAAGGGTGATTTAGCCGACGACGATAAGTTTGCCAAGTGGATCGCGCGAACGTTCGGTAAAAACGATAACGGCATCGTCTATTGCCTCTCGAGAGACGACTGCGTGAAAGTCGCCCAAGCGTTGAACAGCGAAAAGAGAAAGAACCCGGAAACCGCCCCTTCTGCGGTACCCTACCACGCTGGAATGACGGAAAAAGCCCGTCGGGAAGCGCAAGACGATTGGACGAAAGGTAAAGTGAGCGTGTGCGTCGCCACGATCGCATTTGGGATGGGCATCGATAAAGCGAACGTTCGATGGGTTGTTCACCATTCGCCGCCGAAAACGTTGGAAGGTTTGTACCAAGAAATCGGTCGGGCCGGACGAGACGGGTTGAAGGCGCGAGGTGTGTCTTTATACTCTCACCAAGACCTGGGACGCGTTGAAAGATTACTCAAAATGCCGCAAAAAAGTAAAGGTGGGCAAAGTAAAGCCGCTCGATTGGAAAAAGCGCTGCCTTTGTTGCAAAAAGTCAAAGACTACATGGAAGACCGGCAGACGTGTCGACGAGTCGCTTTGTTGTCGTACCTCGGTGAAACGTCGTTCACACATAACGCGTGCGGAGGCACGTGCGATAACTGTCGCCGTCGTTTAATGCGTCACCAAGGAGGCAGCGAAGCGAATAAAGCGAGACACGAAGACTTGGTATTCTTCGAAGATCTCGAGTACAAACGACCGAGAGCGGCGTCTGCGGCTGGAGGTAAGGGTAAAAAAAAACGGACGAAGTACGCCTCGAAGACCAAGAAAGGAAAGAAGAACGCGGCGTCAAAACCGAAAGGTGGTGGTGGTGGAAATTTGTTTCAAAACGCGAGCGGAGGCATGTTTCGAGTACGATCGTAATAGGATGCGTTTTACTTTAGATTACTTGCTGTTTTAAACGTTTTTTACGAATATTTTGGAAATCTGCAAGCTTTTGGATAAAAAATGGAAGTGAAACGTCACAGACTCGCGCGCACAGACACACGGATACATAAATACGCACAAAATGTTTGCCACCACACACACCACTCGCGGTGCGCAAGCGACGATGGCCTCTACGTCTTCTTCTTCTTCTTCTTCTTCTTCTTCTTCTTCTTCTTCTTCTGTTAGAAAACAGACGAACAGAGGAAGAGGACAACCTCTCATGGCGAAGAAACAATCCTGGACGGCTCGGGAAATCCAAACGAAAGATTCAAAACAAAAAGAAATCGAAAACAGCGCGACACCGATCGATAGTTCCAAAATAACCGTCCCTAAAGTCATGCAAGAGAAAGATTTTTGGGACGACGAAATGTTCGAGTCAGTAGGAGACGTGGTCGGGAAGTGGGGATTAGTTCTCGTCGCGGTGTTTGCGGCGATATCTGGGATTATTGCCAGCAAAACGTACAACGAAGGTGCGGTGGAGGTGGATTTTACCGCGTACGATAGTCCCGAGGAAGCAGTCGCGGCATCGGTGCGAGTGGCGGCGGCGCCGGTGAAGAAAAATAGCGTGGTGAGTGCACCGACTGTCGTTGGCGAAGACGATGTCGTTAGAGAGGTGATTGTTGAGTAAAAAATTGTGGAAATAATAATGAAACACGCTCGTCGTATCTATTTTTATACCGTCGTCGCGCTCGATCTGCAAGAGATGGTCGGTGACATCATCTCCCATGCCCTCACTCACTGCGTGTTTGTTGCGTACACACATATCATATCATCAAACAATAGTGCTCGAACAACTATCGCCGCTGTGTTTTAACAGCGATAACGCTTTCGTCAGCCGCGCGGCGGCGATTTTCAAATCGGCGTTTTCGCCCTCGACTTCGTTCATGATACACTTGCGAGCCTTCTCAACTTCGGCGTCGGCCATTTTTCGGTAACTCCGCTCTTTTTGAACCGCAGATTCGAGGTTACGAACGGATTTAGAGAGTGTTTGAACCAACGTTTGAATTCGAGAGGAGGATGTGTTGTTGGATGGTTTCGTTACGTATTCGTTCTGTTTCTCCTCCTCCTCCGCGTTTACTTCGTCGTCGTCCTTTCGCAATTTTTGGCGCTCGCCGTAATCGTACTCTTCGTTGTCGTCAACTAAATCAAACGCCCCAACCTCTTCAACATCGCTCCCCTTGACCATCTCATCGCACACGAGCGCGACTTTATCCATATTCACCCAACACTCGCGCACTCTTTCCCTCGCCTCTCGCGCTTTCCTCTTGTGCCACTCTCCTTTCCGTTTCCACGTTGACTCTTTCCTCGTGCACTCTTCGACCACTTTCCTTAACATCTCGTTTTCCTCTTTCGCTTTTTGCAACTTCATCTCCGACTCCATCAATTGCTTTTCACCTTCCGCAACCATCTCTCTGGTCAATTCCAACCGCTCGTACAATCGATCGATCAACGTTTTCTTCTCTGAGAGTTCTCGCTCTCGTTTTTTCGCGGTTTCGAGTATCGTTTTTTCCAGCGTTGACACCGCGTCGTTGACGCGAGATTTCGAGAGATGGAAGTGCGATTCCAACGAAGTCTTCTTCCCATCATCACCATCACCATCAGTCGTCGTCGTCATCTCGATGATGACTTTGAGAACAACGGCTTAATAATAAATAAAGCGGAGCAGCAAAGAGGAGGTCAAAACTTTGACCAATTGACTTTTTTTTCGTTCTTTTCTAAAAAAAACCGTTCGTGTTCAATTGGTTTGTGTTTTTCGTCAAAAATTCATTCTTCCGTTCGGTTTGTTACATTTTTTAAGAAGGAACACAACAAACAGAACGCAGAACAAGAACAAGAATTTTAACAGTGAGATAATAAGAGAATACCAGAAGATAAGAAGAATATAAGAATATAAGAATAGAATAATTATCTCATCATGTGGTTCCGAGTGATAATGCTCTTGGCGATGATCAAAGGCGACAACATCGAAGGCGCGTTATCGAACATCGGGTACGTGATGTTGTCCTCGTCGTTACACTCGGGATTTCAGCTCGTGCAAGGGAAAATAATGCTCCCGAAGCTCGTCAAAATGGGCAAAGTGCACCCGGAGGCTCTGCGAAAGGCGAAATTCCCCATGAGACGAATGCTGTGGCATTTTTTCGTGGCGAGCTTTGTGGCGTACTTGTTGGTGCAATCCGGCTCGAAACGATTGACGTGGTTCTTGTTAGTCACCACCGGAGTGTTTCCTATTTTTCGGTGCTTCGCGTTTCCGAAAATGTGGCCGATACCAGCGTTTATGTGCTTGGTGATGTATTTCGTGTGGAGAAACGAAGGCGTGCAGGAGTTATTCTTAGGTCTGTTATTGTTTCAAGCCGTGCCGGTGATGCAGGAGATTATGACGTTTTATTTGCAGCCGGTCGTAGGGAGGAGGCTGGCGAGAGTCGGCGCGTTCGCGGCGTGGTTGACGGCGTTTGCGATGTGCGTGCCCATTGCCGGGACCTTTTTATGGGCGATGTTTGATTCGAAATCGTTCGATAGATTTGTGAGGAGAAGGAATAGAAAAGAATACAACGGATATTGGAGGAAGTACGAGTGGTTCCAGGGTATTTTGGGATTCGTGGACGATAGCGGCGAAAATCCGTTTCAAGTTTTAGGCGTTTCGCAAAGCGCGACGGCGGCGCAAATTCGTAAACGATTTCGAGATTTAAGCGTGAAGTATCATCCGGATAAGACGGGGAACGATCCGGTGAAGTCGGCGTATTTCGTAAAATTGCAAAGGGCGATGGAGGCGATTACGAGCGGCACCGCGGATGGTAAAGTGAACGAAAACGCGTTGATGGAACGCGTGAGCGGAACTATTCACAGGTGCGCAGAGTTGACGCCAGTGATCGGGATGTGGTTGGCGTTATCTCTTTGGGGTGCTTTCGTTGAATTTATGCAAAACAGAGGTAAACGAAAGAGTAAGAGAAGAAAAGGGGGGAAGAAGAAGAGTAAGAAGAAAAGTAAGAGTGAGAAGAAGAAGAGCGATAAGACCGACGACGGAAAGGAGAATACTAATAATGGTGTCGAAAGTACTCATCCGACGACGAATGTAGAAGAGAAGAAAGAAGAGTATAAAACGTTCCCGTCATCATCCTCGGACGACGACGATGATAATGGAGAAGGCGAATCCTCCTCCGGTGACGAAGAAGACGAAGATGGAGACGAAGAGGAGGAAGACGTTCTGCCAAACGTCGGGCCGTCCTTCGTCGGCGCGTCCGTGCTCAGCGACATTTACGGCGGTCAAAGGAGAAGACCATCCGCAAAAGGCCGCGCTTCGGCAGGTTTACGAACCAGCGAGCCAAGAACAGTCGGTGGACGGCGCATTCAAACGCCAATCGTTATGCCGCATCGGGGAAAGGACGCCGTTACGAACAACACCACTAAAGTCAACACCGACGACGACGGGAAGAAGAGCGACGATAAAAAGAAGGAGAATTAAAGTAGTAGTAGTAGTAGTAGACCATAGTTGTAATACGTAGAGCGATGTCTGAGTTTTAGGTACATCTTCGCGTGATCGGCAGTAAGTAGAGCGACTTTCACGAAGCCTCTCTCTTTTTCTCTCTTTTTCTCTCTTTTTCTCTCTTCAAAAAAAATTCTGAACCCTAATTCAGAGACCAAAACCAATTCTCCTCTTCGTTTCTCCTCTTCCACGAACAAAAAATCTCTCAAATCTCTTTGAAGGAATGGCTTCACCCTGGCACCACACACATCGTCGTCTCTGTCGTCGTTGCATTGAATAATGGCGTCTTGGCCTTCGCTCGGGGCTCAGCCGAGGAGAGGGACGGCCACAGCACCCAACGCGCGATCGAGTGTGAGCCGACAACATCGACATCGACGAGCGCAGAAGATGTGTGTGGTTACGATGATGGAACAACGCCGCGTGCGAAGCAACGACG
>Ga0209335_10000876_pt1 | contig 35926 bp, 29 predicted proteins | sample COG_09_FD_184753 | JGI IMG/M metagenome (GOLD analysis project Ga0209335, IMG submission 184753) | Pelagic Microbial community sample from North Sea - COGITO 998_met_09 (SPAdes) (version 2) | ecosystem: Environmental > Aquatic > Marine > Neritic zone/Coastal water | place: Helgoland, sampling...
ACGATGAGGAACAATACTTCTTTGACTATAACCTGAGAGAGTCTTTAGGTTATGATACGGATGGACTAGATTGGATAGATTTTGATTCTTATGGTCCAGCTGCCCTAAAAGCCAGCTATTTCTCTGCTGACGAAATCTTACAAGACAGAAACAATGTCCAGCTAACTTATTACGGTTACAACCATTATGGTGAGATAGAAAGAGGAAATCCAACTATCGATGACTACTTTACTGCTCGAGATGAGTATGGTAATTTAACAAGACCAATTGGAGCGTTTAGACCAATCTATGTTGCAGGATACATTCAAGATAAATTCGCTTTCGATGATTTAGTTTTTAATATTGGTCTTCGTGTCGACAGATACGATGGTAACCAAAGCGTTTTAGCAGATGAATTTTCGCTATTCCCAACTGCCAGGGCAAGCCAGGACTTAAGCCAATATGGAGTTCAAAATGATGTTTACGACCCTACACTTCGTCCTAATACAATTGGTGAAGATTATGTTGTTTATGTAGATAACTTAACTAACCCAACAGGAGTTGTTGGTTTTAGAGACCCCTCTACTAACACTTGGTTCAACGCTGAGGGTACAGAAATTGAAGACGCATCAACATTAAGAACCCCTACAGGTATTGCTCCTTTGCTTACCGACCCAACAAAAACTGAAGGTGCTGACATTTCTTCTGAATCTTTTGTTGATTATAAGCCGCAAAACACATTTATGCCAAGGGTTGCATTTTCATTCCCTATTTCTGATGAAGCATTGTTCTTCGCCCACTATGATATTTTAGCAAAAAGACCAACTACAGGTCAACGATTAAATTTAATTGATTACTACTACATTGCCGGGGTAGGTCAAAACCAAATCAACAATCCTAACCTAAAACCTGAGAAAACGATAGATTATGAGCTTGGTTTCCAACAAAAAATTAATAACAGTTCTTCTCTTAAACTATCTGCCTTCTATAGAGAACTAAGAGATATGGTAGCGATAGTAAATCGCCAAGATGCCTTTCCACAAACTTATATAACATATGATAATATCGATTTCGCTACTATAAAAGGGCTTACTGTTGCTTATGACTTAAGAAAAAGCGGTAACATCTGGGCCAAGGTTTCATACACGCTTCAATACGCTGATGGAACAGGATCAACTGCTAACGGTAGCCTCAACTTAATTAGAGCAGGAAAACCTAATCTAAAAACTCTAACTGCATTAACCTACGATCAGCGTCATGCAATTACTGGTACGTTTGATTACAGATACGCAGATGGAAAAGATTACAATGGTCCTATTGTTATGGACAAGCAAATTTTAGCAAATACAGGTGCAAACTTTGTATTTATTAGTGGTTCTGGAACGCCATATAATAAGCAACAACAAGTTACTGCAAGGGCTCCTATCTCGCCTCAAGCAGGTTCTTTAGAGGGAACAATTAATGGGTCTAGGCTTCCATTTACCTACAGAATTGATGCACGTATAGATCGAGATATAGAATTAACTATGGGTAAGGAAGATAACGCAAAAGCAGTAACTATTAATGTTTACATGCAGCTATTGAATTTACTTAACAATATTAATGTAATAGATGTTTACCGATTTACAGGAAATGCAGACGATGATGGTTATTTAGTTGCTGCTCAGTTCCAAAACGCCATTAACTCCCAAAACGACCCGCAGTCATACAGAGAGTTATATAGCATTAAAGCAAATGATCAAAGTAATTACACACTTCCTAGAAGAATTCGTTTGGGAGTAATGGTAAACTTTTAATTTAAGGACAATTAATAAATCAAACAGATGAAAAAACTAAGCATATACTTACTTTCATCCCTTGTGGCTCTTTCTTCTTTTGGGAGAAATAATGATGTGGCTCAGAAAGGTCCGGGCTCTCCATCAATTGCTGCAGGTTGTACACCAGCTACCACAGCAACAGATTTGGATATAAATAATATTAAACTTATCGTGCAAACAGGCGGAGATATGTGGTGGGATTTAGTCAATCCGAAATTTGAAGTTCCAAAAGAATCAGGGCGTCATTCAATGTTTGCTGGAGCGCTATGGTTGGGTGGAAAAGATGTATCGGGGCAGTTAAAAGTTGCAGCGCAAAGATATCGAGCAGGTGGTAATGTAGATTACTGGACTGGACCCTTGAGTACAGAGAATTTTGATCTTGACCCGGCAACCTGTGCAGCTTATGACCGCCACTTCACGACCACTAGGATTGATGTAAAAAGATTCGCACAATGGTACGATGCCGGCATTTTAGATGCTGAGAACGGAACAAATACTCAAGCGGACGACTTCCCGGAATATGCCCCGCCAACGATTATATATGAATGGCCCGCACATGGAAGAAATTATGATCCTTATAATGAAGATTTTTATTTAGCGCCCTTTTATGATAGAAACGGAGATGGTTTATACAACCCCAATGATGGAGATTATCCTGGTTATGAATTAAACAGTTCTGAAACAGAGTGTGGAGACAGAAAAACAAGTGTTTATGGTGACCAAAACCTTTGGTGGGTATTTAACGACAAAGGAAACGTGCATACTGAAACTGGCTCTAACTCGATTGGTATGGAAATAAGAGCACAAGCTTTTAGTTTTGCTACCAATGATGAAGTAAACAACATGACTTTCTGTAACTACGAATTGGTGAATCGTTCTTCCTTTACATTAACAGAAACATATTTTGGTGTCTTCTGTGATCCAGACTTAGGTGGTGCAAATGATGATTTTGTTGGATGTGATGTTACTAGAGGTTTAGGTTTTTGTTACAATGGTGACGATACTGATTTAGACGATCAAGGTGCTGCCGGATATGGCACAAATCCTCCTGCCATTGGTATTGACTTTTTTGAAGGCCCATACCAAGATGCTGATGGTATTGACAATGAAAAGGGTATTGGACCAGGAGAAGCACTTAATGGTGTAGGCTATGGTGATGGAGTTATTGATAATGAGCGCTTTGGAATGAGGCGTTTCGTTTGGTTTAACCGAACTGGTGCCTCTTGCTGTACCGACCCTGACCAAGGTTCAGAGTATTATCAATACCTACGTTCTTATTGGAAAGATGGTGCTAGAATGGTCTTTGGTGGAACAGGTCACCCAAATTCTGGAGGCACGATGGAAGCAGATTTTATGTTCCCTGGTAATTCAGACCCATTACATTGGGGAACCCAAGGTACAGACCCTGGTTATGCTGACCCTAGAGGTTGGACCGAAGATGCGGAAGGTAACACACCTGCTGATAGACGATTTATCCAATCTGCCGGACCTTTTACATTACTTCCTGGTTCTGTAAATGATATTACGATCGGAATTGTTTGGGCAAGATCTTCGACAGGCGGTTCTCAAGGATCAGTAGCTGCGATGATTAGCGCTGATGAAAAAACTCAGGCGTTGTTTGACAACTGTTTTAGATTGCTTGGTGGTCCCGATGCTCCTGTTTTAGCTGCTCAAGAGTTATCTAATGAGATTATTTTATACATTGATAATCCTACTATTTCTAACAACAATAATGAGGAATATTATGAAGTTAATGCATTTATCGTTGCTCCAGATTCAAGTATCGTAATTGATGGCACTGATACTACTTATCATATCTTAACTCAAGCTGAAAAGAATGACTACAGAGCCTATCAATTCCAAGGGTACAAAGTATATCAAGTTAAAGATGCTTCTGTTGATGCATCTTCACTTGGCGATATCGATAGAGCGCGTTTAATATATCAAGGAGATATTAGAGATGGAGTTGATAAAATTTACAACTATACATTTGACGTTGAAACAGGTTTCACATTCGTTGAAGAAATGGTTGATGGTGGAGACAAAGGAATCGCTCACTCGCTTCAAGTTAAAGAAGATTTATTCGCAGAAGGAGATAGAAAATTAATCAATCACAAAACATATTATTTTATTGCTGTAGCTTATGCATATAATAATTTTATCCCTTACAATTCCAATAACCCTGAATCTCAAACCACTCCATACTTAGAGAGTAGAAAATCACCAACAGGAGGAATTAAAGTATTATCTGCTATTCCGCACAATACTACACCAGAAAATGGTGGAACAGTTGCAAATGCAGCATATGGCGAATCTGTTGAATTAACTCGAATCGAAGGAACTGGAAATGGTGGGTTTGATTTAAGTCTTAAACAAGAAAGTTTAGATTCTATTATGAAAGGTGCCCCTTGGGTAGTTCAACACCCGGTTTATGAAGTGAACGGAACTCCTATAGTCTGTAAAGTCATTGACCCTTTAAATGTAAAAGGTGGAGAATTCACTATTCAATTCAAAGATTCTACTGATAATGGTTCTATCTCTGATGCATATTACGTTGTTTATAGAACAGTTCCTAGTTCTGACCCTCTTAATGACTCTATCTACTCAACTAGAAATATTGGATTTGGAAACGAAGAATTAATTTTAGACTGGGGAATATCAATCTTTGTTGAGCAACCAGAAGAGCCGGGAAATGATGCAGATGGAACATACGGAATTATTGACGCCTCAATAAATTTTGCTAATGACTCTTTGCCATGGCTAAGTGGAGTGCCTGATCAAGATGGAGATTCACTATTCGATTGGATTTCTATTGGAACAGCAGCTACAGACTGGCTTTCATACGAAAATTATGCGCCATACGAGAGTATTTTGGATGGCACCTGGGCCCCTGCTCGACTGTGTTCTAAAGAAATTTGGGGACCAATGCCTAATGATCTTAGTCTAGTCTCTTCATCAGTTATAATGGATAGGTTGTTAGGTTCTTTGGCTGACCTTAGTAGCGTTAATATTATATTTACTGATGATAAAACTAAATGGACACGATGTCCAGTTCTTGAAATGGGAGATAACCCAATTGACAGCAAAGGAGTATTAGGCGTTGGGCCATCAGCTGGACTTCCTTCGAATGAGATTGCTGGAGCGCTTAAAGGTCGATTAAGACAATCAGCATCAGTCGATCAAGATGGTAATGCCTATGATTGGCCTGCCTCATCTGCAGTTAGCGATGATGAAGGAGATCCTAATTACATCTCACCTTATGGAATGGGTTGGTTCCCTGGCTACGCAATTAACGTCGAAACAGGAGAAAGATTAAACATGGCCTTCGGTGAGAATTCACTAGATATTCTTGAGGGAGAAAATGGTAGCGATATGCTATGGAACCCAACTGACCGTATCGTTGATAATGGTCCCTTTGAGGGAGTTCGTCTTGGTGGTCAACACTTTATCTTTGTTTTCCGTAACAATACCGTTAGGCAAGATGAAACATTCGGATACTTTGATGAGTTAAGCGAAAGAATGCCAACGTATGATGCTGGTCAATTTGCTTATGAAAACCTTGAAAATTCAACACCTGGTTCGTCAGGCAATCTTTATGACCTTAATGCAATTAAAGTTTATGGTTCTTGCATGTGGGTTGGTTTCCCTCTTTTAGAAACAGATGCTGAACTATTAGCTACTGAAACGGCTGTTAAATTAAGAGTTAGAAAACCGTTTGAAACATTCGGAAGTCAAGAAGCAATAGATTTAGCAGATGGACTTACCATAGGTGATTCATACTGGGTGAATGAAGGCCCGGTAATTCACTCAGGTGATACGTTGGTTAGAGGTGATGCATTCATTGCAGATACCAATACGCTAGTTTCTATGGCCAACAATATTATTGATGTTGTAAAACCTGTAATAAACAATGGCTTACCAATGTTTAACTACAGCACTGCTGAACTGGCATCTATAATTGGTGACGCTTCTGCTGATTCTAGCGTGCTAGACTTAATTAACGTTGTTCCTAATCCTTATTATGCTTATTCTAAATACGAAGAAAGTCGATTAGATAATAAAGTCAAAATCGTGAATCTTCCCGATCAATGTACCATTACTATCTACTCTGTTAATGGAACATTGATTAGACAGTATTCGAAAGACGACAACTCACAAACTTATATAGATTGGGACTTGAAAAACTTTAAGTTCGTTCCGATTGCTAGTGGAGTTTACTTAATTCATGTTGAGGTACCGGAAGTCGGCGAAGTTGTGTTAAAATGGTTTGGGGCACTGAGGCCAACAGATTTAGATTCATTCTAAGAACAAAATTTATAGACATAAAACAGAATATATGAAAAGGATATTTAATACAAGTTTTATAGTTGCATTGGTTGCTCTATCTACTTCTTCCTTTGCAGGAAATAAAGATAGAGCTGGACAAGCAGGGGCAAACCAATTGCTTATTAACCCTTGGGCTAGAAGTTCAGGTTGGGCAGGGGCAAATTCTGCATCTGTAACAGGTTTAGAGGCAACCTACACAAATATTGCAGGCTTAGCGTTTACGCCTAAAACTGAGATAATGTTTGCAAATACTAGTTGGTTCGCAGGCTCCGGAATTAACGTACAATCTTTCGGGCTCTCTCAGAGGGTTGGTGAAACAGGTGTGTTAGGTTTAAGTGTTCAAAACATGAACTTTGGTGACATCGATATTACTACTGAAGATTTACCTGAAGGAGGAATTGGAACATTCGCGCCAAAACTTACAACTATCAACTTGGGCTACGCTAAAGAATTCTCTAATAGTATTTATGGGGGATTAGGCGTGAAAGTGATTAGCGAAGGCATATCAAATGCTAAAGCATCGGGTATAGCTTTCGATATGGGTGTGCGTTATGTTACTGGAGAAAAAGATCAAGTGAAATTCGGTATAGCTTTGAAAAACGTTGGGCCTAAAATGAATTATGCTGGTGACGGGTTTTCATATACTACAACTATTGATGAGGAAGAATTTACCGTTGAATGGAGAACTGAAGCATATGAATTACCAGCTTTACTAAACATAGGCGGGTCTTATGATTTTTATGTTGGCGAAAGTGTTGATTCTGTATCCGGAGATATTAAATCTATGCACAGAATTACAGCTGCAGGTAACTTTACCTCTAACTCATTCGGGAAAGATCAAATAAGGTTTGGTTTAGAATATGGTTTTAGACAGCTAGTTATGTTTCGCGCAGGGTATTTATATGAGGAGGGTATATTCTCTCTCGATACAAGAACCACATTTAATGCAGGGCCAACTGCCGGACTTACTTTCCAAGTTCCCTTAAACAAAAATGGATCTACTTTAGATATTGATTATGCTTATAGATCAACAAACCCTATGAGAGGACATCACAGTGTAGGTATTAGAGTTAACCTATAATCTTTATTATACATATCGAACTCAAAAGAACCCCTAAGGGGTTCTTTTAATTTACAACAATCAATATTATGTCGCAAACTGCTTATTACACGGAAGAAGGATTACAGAATTTAAAAGATGAAATCTACCAGCTAGAACACGTAGAGCGCCCAAAGGTATCTGCACAAATTGGCGCGGCAATCGATTTGGGTGACCTTTCGGAAAACGCGGAATATCACGCAGCTAAAGAAGTTCAAGGAATCATGGAAGCAAAGATTTCAGACCTTAAAAATAAACTAGCATACGCTCGCCTAATTGATGAATCGCAAGTAGACACCTCAAAAGTTCTAGCGCTATCCAAGGTGAAAATTAAAAATGTAAAAAATGGTTTCGAAGTCTCTTATACGTTAGTGGCCGAAAATGAAGCCGACCTTAAATTAAAGAAAATCTCTATTGAGTCTCCAATTGCCAAAGGACTATTAGGTAAAGTAGTTGGAGATATAGCCGAGATAAACACTCCGGCTGGTGTTACTGAGTTCAAAATCTTAGAAATTACACGTTAGTGATGTCGATATTTTCGCAAATAATAGCTGGAGAAATCCCATGCTATAAAATAGCAGAAACTGAATCGTGCTTTGCGTTTTTGGACATAAGTCCTCTAGCAAAAGGTCACGTGTTAGTTGTTCCTAAAAAAGAAGTAGATTATTATTTTGATATAGATGAAGATCTTTTCAATGAATTGAACATTTTTTCTAAAGCAATAGCCGCTGCAATTAAATTAGCTATCCCTTGCCAAAGAATTGGTGTTGCGATAATAGGGTTAGAAGTTCCTCATGCACATATTCATTTGGTACCTATCGACAACGTAAGTGATATTGATTTCTCTAGACCTAAGTTACACTTACCTCCTGAAGAAATGCAGAAAATAGCCCTGGCAATTATTGACAAACTCTAGCCTTTTCTGTTCGGGTTATCTTTAAGAAAAGAATCCCATCCAGAATATTTCTTCCCTTCTACTCCGATTCCACCTTGGTACGAATGACATAATGCCGCCGCTAACCCGTCTGTAGCATCCAACAGCTTTGGTATTTCTATTCCCAAAACGCTTTTTAACATAGCTGCCACCTGTTCCTTAGATGCTGTTCCGCTTCCGGTAATCGATTGCTTAATCTTTCTTGGTGCATATTCGGTAGTGGGTATATCTCTATACAAACCTGCTGCCATCGCAACACCTTGAGCCCGGCCAAGTTTCAGCATAGACTGAACATTTTTCCCGTAAAAAGGGGCCTCAAGAGCCATTTCATCAGGACAGTATTCATCAATTAACGATAAGGTTCTCTCAAAAATACTCTTCAACTTTAATGGATGATTTGCCAATTTATTCAGATGAATAACGCCCATCGTCATCATTTCAGGTGTCTTTCCTACTACCTTAATAACACCGTATCCCATAATTGTGGTTCCTGGGTCGATTCCTAATATTATTCTTTCTAAACTCAATAAACTACTTTTGCACTTGCATGAAGTTGAATAACAAAGCTATCAAAATAGTGTCCTTTATTGTTAAGTTAGCTATAGTTATTTGCGCACTCTGGTTTCTCTATACAGAAATTTTAAAAAATGAAGATATAGACAAAATACGATCTTATTATGTCCTACTGTCTTCAAACCAATTTACAAGTTTAGGTCTCTTACTTTCCCTATTATTGATGCCAATCAACTGGTTTCTAGAAACAAAAAAATGGCAATATTTAGTAAGTAAAATTGAGCATGTATCAACCACTAATGCTATTAAGGCAATTCTGTCTGGTATTACAATCTCTGCTATTATGCCAAACCGCACTGGAGAATTTTTAGGTAGAATTGCTTATGTCAACAATGCCGATAGGATAAAAGCGGCATTAATTACGATAATAGGAAGTCTAAGTCAGCTAACCGTTACTATTTTTTTTGGAGGGCTAGCACTAATTACTTTGCTGCTTCAAAATCGCTTTGAGATAGATCCAATCATGCAGTATTCACTTTGTATTATTCTGTTTTGCATTATAACCATAACCCCAATCTTTTATTTTAATTCATCTTTAATTTTTACGCTTACAAAAAACATCAAAGTATTAAATCGCCTTACTAAATATGCACACGTTTTTAAAACGTATTCATTCAACGAACTAAAAAACACTCTCTACTTCAGCTTTGGTAGATACTTCACATTTACAACACAGTTCATTATTCTGTTGCATATTTTTAACGTAGACATATCTATAACAAATGCCATAATGGCCATAAGTGCTGCATTTTTTGTAATCGCTACAATACCTACCCCTGCATTAATAGAAATTGGAATTCGTGAGGCTACTTCACTACTATTTATTGGTTTGTTTAGCGCCAATCAAATTGGAATTATTTCCGCCACATTTACATTGTGGCTCGTTAACATAGCTATCCCTTCTTTGTTAGGGGTTGGGTTTATTTTTCAAGCAAAATTTGTTAAATCGAATCGGTAATGATACACTTTCTATTATTAGCCATTATTACCATTTTTTCTAGTTATTTTCTGCTTGTGCTTTATTTAATTACTGGATGGTTAAAATCAAATTCCAACACACAACAAACCCAAAACCCAGCTGCCAAATTTTCAATAATCATTCCTTTTCGTAATGAAACAGAATCAATAGAGTCTTGTATTCAATCATTAAGTGAACTCAACTACCCAAAAGATTTTTTTGAACTAGTTCTAGTAAACGATAATTCAACGGATAACTCTGCGCATGTTACAGATGAAAAAATTAAAAATTTACCTAATGCTAAGCTACTTCATTTAACAAAAAAAAAAGGTAAAAAAGCTGCACTAGAATTAGGAATTGAGATGGCTAATAATCCAATAATTATTACAACAGACGCAGATTGTAACTACCAATCCTCCTGGCTAAACTGCATTAATCAGTTTTATCAAGAAACGAATGCCAAAATGATTGTTGGCCCTGTCCTGTTTAACTATCGAAACACCTTTGATAAAATACAAGCGTTAGACTTTCTAAGTCTCACAGGTACCTCTATTTCAACACACTTTCATAATCATAAAATATTGAGTAATGGTGCGAATCTTATTTTTGAAAAAAAAACATTTACAGATATTAATGGTTATTCCCTTATTGATAGTATCCCCACAGGAGACGATATTTTGCTTATGAAGAAATTCAATAGTGTTTATCCTAATTCGATCAAGATGCTCAAAAATATTGATTGTATAGTTCGCACTGCACCAGCAAAAAACTTAGCTAAATACCTTAATCAGAGAATTCGTTGGGCGTCAAAAATCAGTAGTCATCAAAATACTTTTTCCCAGATTTTAGGGCTAATTATCTTCCTCTCCAACTCATCATTGCTAGTTCTATTAATCTTAGGAGTAGTAAATATAAAGTTGATAGGATTTTTTATGATTCCGTTTGTTCTTAAATGCTTTATTGATTTTTTGTTTTTATTTTTGGTGGCCCGATTTTTTGGAGAAAAAAGGCTACTTTGGTTGCTTGTAATTACAGAACTCTTTAATGTGTTTACTGTTCCAATTATAACAATAACAAGCTTAGTTAAAGGGTATTCCTGGAAAGGAAGGCAATATTAATTATGTCCAACAAAAAAGATAAATACTCACATTCGCTGTCCTTTTATGCTTGGCAAAAGCTAAAAAAGAATAAGATTGCCGTTTTCGGAATTCTAGTTATAGCCATAGCGGCTTGTATTACAATTTTAGGATCATTGATTCGGCCAGATTTTACTGTCAACTCTAATACACAAATATTGGAATTAGCAAAAAAGAACCCTGGTTTTGAGGTTGAAATGATTCGCTATAGGAAAAATAAAGACATTGAAAGACCATCATTTATTTGGCGGATGATGAATGGAGGTAGGGAAGATGAATATAAATCAATCCCTATTTATAGCTATGAATTTTCAGGAAGTGATATAATTGTTGAAGTATATACAGGTAAGAATATCGAATTTACAGGAAAAAAAATACCTCTAAAACTTGCTGACATTATATACTCCGTAGATTCAAATAATAAGTATAGTGAAGATGGGCAAGGGAACATTAGCTTCTATGTTCTTAACGAAGGGAAGATTACTCGTTCAATCACAGATCTTCAAAAAGAAGTTGTCAGTAATCACATTTATAAAAAAAACTATTGGTTAGGTACCGATCAATTTGGAAGAGACCTGCAATCTAGACTAATGGCAGGAACTCTTGTTTCGCTATCAGTTGGTTTTATTTCGGTTGTAATCTCTCTCTTAATAGGAATCCTTTTGGGCTCTATCGGAGGTTATTTTAGAGGATGGGTTGATGATGCAATAATGTGGGTAATTAATGTTGTTTGGTCTATACCAACTTTATTATTGGTCATTGCAATTACATTCGCACTTGGTAAAGGTTTCTATCAAATTTTTATCGCTGTAGGATTAACAATGTGGGTTGAAGTTGCCCGTGTTGTGCGGGGTCAAGTAATGAGTGTAAGAGAACAAGAATTTATTGAAGCAGGAAAAGCTCTTGGGTTTGGTAACGCTCGAATCGTGATACGCCATGTGTTACCTAATGTTATGGGGCCAGTAATTGTTATTTCTGCCGCTAATTTTGCCTCAGCTATTTTAATTGAAGCGGGATTAAGCTACCTGGGTATAGGGGTCCAACCTCCAATGGCTTCTTGGGGGAGAATGATAAACGAACACCAAGGTTTTATCACAACAGGGAAAGCCTATTTGGCTATTCTCCCTGGTATTGCGATCATGATTATGGTTTTATCCTTCATGCTCGTAGGCAATGGTTTACGAGATGCATTAGACACGAAATCGATAGAAGAAGGCTCTTCTGCAAATGTTCCAAGCCAATAAGATTTCATCACTTTTTTAATTAAATTTGCTATCCTAAAGTTTTTAGATGAAAAAAGTAGCACTGATAACGGGAATTACTGGACAAGATGGAGCATATCTGGCTGAATTACTTTTAGAAAAAGATTACATCGTACACGGTGTGAAAAGAAGAAGTTCTTCATTGAATACCGACAGAATCGATCATTTGTATCGAGACCAACACGAAGAAAATGTAAACTTCTTTCTTCATTATGGTGATTTAACAGATTCGTCTAATTTAATTCGGATCATTCAGGAAACGCAACCAGACGAAATTTACAACCTTGCAGCACAATCACATGTTCAGGTTTCATTCGAGGTGCCTGAATATACTGCTAACACAGACGCACTGGGCACGCTTCGTATTCTTGAAGCAATTCGGATATTAAAATTAGAAAAGAAAACTAAATTTTATCAAGCTTCAACTTCTGAATTATATGGAAAAGTGCAGGAAGTTCCGCAAAGTGAGACAACACCATTTTACCCCAGAAGTCCTTATGCCGTTGCAAAATTATATGGTTTTTGGATTGTAAAAAACTACAGAGAAGCATACGGTATTTATGCCTGTAACGGAATACTATTCAATCACGAAAGCCCTTTGAGAGGAGAAACTTTTGTAACTCGAAAAATTACACGTGCAGTTGCACGAATAAAATTAGGTCTACAGAAAAAACTATACGTTGGTAATTTAGACGCGAAACGCGACTGGGGCCATGCAAAAGATTACGTTGAAGGCATGTGGTTGATGCTTCAACAAGAAACTGCGGATGATTTTGTCTTAGCAACTGGGGAGACCTACGCTGTTAGAACATTTATTGATATGGCTTTCAAAGAAGCAGGTATTGATGTTGAATGGACAGGGAAAGACGTAAACGAAAAAGGCACCAACAAAGCCACTGGAGGAATATTGGTTGAAATTGATGAGCGTTATTTTCGTCCTACCGAAGTAGAATTATTAATTGGAGATGCCACTAAAGCAGAAAAAGAATTAGGGTGGAAACCAAAACACAACCTTCAGGAATTAGTGAGTATAATGGTACAATCCGATATTGCTTTATTTGAAAAAGATAGATACTTGATGGAAGGCGGTCATGGTATAATAAGTTCACGAGATGAATAAAAATTCTAAGATATATGTTGCTGGTCATCGGGGAATGGTTGGCTCATCGATTATTAGAGCGCTCGAAACAGAAGGCTACTCAAACATTATTTTCAGAACATCAGCAGAACTCGATTTAACCAATCAAGAAGCCGTTAGTAATTTCTTTGAAGCCGAAAAACCTGAATTTGTTTTTCTTGCTGCGGCAAAAGTTGGTGGCATACATGCCAACAATATTTATCGTGCAGATTTTCTTTACAGCAATCTGCTAATAGAAGCGAACATAATTCATTCTGCATATAAAATTGGCGTTGAAAAACTGTTGTTTTTAGGGTCTTCCTGTGTTTATCCGAAACTAGCTCCTCAGCCTCTGAAAGAGGAGTACTTGCTTTCTGGGTTTTTAGAACAAACCAACGAACCATATGCTATTGCAAAAATAGCAGGGATTAAGCTCTGCGAAAACTATCGAGACCAATACAATTGTAACTTTATTTCGGTTATGCCTACTAATTTATACGGTACTAATGACAATTACGACCTAAACAATTCGCATGTTCTTCCCGCTTTGATCAGGAAGTTTCATACTGCAAAAATGGCAAGCAAACCAACCGTTGAAATTTGGGGCACTGGTGCTCCAATGCGAGAATTTCTTCATGTAGATGATTTAGCTATAGCTTGTCTTTTTCTTATGGAAAATTATAACGAAAAAGAATTGGTTAACATCGGAACTGGAAAAGACGTTACCATTAAAGAACTGGCTGAATTAGTTAAAAAGATAATTGGTTTTAATGGTGAATTAGTATGGGATTCTTCAAAGTCTGACGGTACGCCTCGCAAACTATTAGATGTTTCTAAAGCTCACGATTTAGGGTGGAAACATAAAATTGAATTAGAAGAAGGAATAAAAATGGTATACGAAGAAGTACAGCATTCTGAGGTTTTAGTATAAGACGATCATTATCGCAACCTTTCGCTCGATATACGTATAAACCCATCAAATGCGTTTTTTGGCGGCCATATTCTTGTTTTTTCCAGCTTTTTGTAGCGCACAGCAAAAAATACTGCCGCTAAATCAGCAATTTACTAGTTGGGAAGAGGCAAACTTTAATAGAGTAGACAATAAAGTACACTCAGGAATTCGTCCAATTTTAGAATCAGATTTCACTTTAGATTCTGTTACAAAAGCACATAATGACTTTATTGGGCGAGCAAAACGCACCAAATGGTTAGGTCGAAAATTAAAATCTGAGCATTTTATTCATGTCAAACAAGATAATTTCAACTTTACTATTGATCCTGTTATAAACATGGAATATGGCAGAGAAAATTCTCAACTTCCAGACACTACAAGTCTTTACAAAAATACCAGAGGAATTCTTGTTCAAGGAGATTTTGGCAATCACGTTTCTTTTTCAACATCATTTTACGAATCGCAAGCCTATTTTCCGTCATATGTAGATTCTTACACTCGCGAAGTAAACACAGATCCTCTTTACCCCACTTATGGTATTGTACCAGGACAAGGTAGAGCCAAATCATTTAAAAATGGTGGTTTTGACTACGGTATGTCGTCCGCAAATGTTAGTTATTCCCCAAATACCTATCTCAACGTCCAATTGGGTTATGGCAAGAATTTTATTGGTGAGGGATACCGCTCCATGTTGCTTTCAGATGTTGCCTTTAACTACCCTTTTGTTAAAATTACCTCTAAGTTTGGAAAACAGAAAAAATGGCAATACTGTAACATATATAGCTCATTAAAACATATAGATAGAGTGCCCACAACCGTTGCTACCGAACAACAATACATCCCCAAAAGCGGCACGTTTCATTACCTAAGCTGGGCACCAATAAATCGAATACAAATTGGTTTTTTCGAGGGAACAATTTTCGAAACCTGGGATGCTGATTCGTTGACTTCAATGCCCTTTAACGCAATAGAAGTGAATCCATTAATTGGTGTAAATAGTTTAGCATTTGGAACCAATGGCGACAATAATACTATACTAGGCATTAACCTAAAGATAACCCCTATTGATTATCTAACTATCTATGGCCAATATGTTTATGATGATGGTAATAAGTTTGGATACCAAGCTGGTTTAAAGATTTACAACTTTGGTGGATTGGTTAAGAACCTTTCTTTACGATTAGAGTATAACAGTTCCATGCCTTTTACATATTCGCATAATCAACCTATTCAAAACTATGGCCATTATGGCCAGTCATTAGCTCATATATATGGAGCAGGCTTTTCCGAAGCACTAGGTATTGTAAATTATAGTTTTAAAGATATTTTCTTTCAAGCCAAATACATTGCCGCCCAATTTACTAACGATGAAGGACAATACAACTGGGGTACAGATATTTTTAAATCAAACTCGACTGCTTCTAAAGAACAAATTACTCCCTCCGTTTCAGCACTTTCTTATGTAGATCTCCAACTTGGATATATTATTAATCCAAATTATAATATGAATATCGTTGCAGGTCTAACCAGAAGGTATTTAGAGAGTACCAATAGTGCATCCTCAACATATTTTTATCTAGGGTTTAGAACTTCCTTAAGAAATTTATATTATGACTTTTAATCTACTTTAGCACCCGTGTATACAATTCTTTTAGGCTTCGCCACATCATTTGTTATCGTGCTATTATCATTGCCTTCATTGATACGCATTGCCTTTCTGAAAAGATTGGTAGATGAGCCTGATAAAGTTAGAAAAACTCATAAACGAAGAATTCCCTCCATCGGTGGTATTATGATCTTCGCGGGCACTCTATTTGCCTATTTTCTTTGGTATCCTTTTGAAAACATTCATGAATTTGATCACCTAGCAGTAGCAATAAAAGATTTTAAATATATCGGGGCATCAATGCTTATATTATTCTTTATTGGCGTAAAAGATGATATTATTGGTACAGCTGCTGTGAAAAAATTAGCTGGTCACTTGCTCGTTTCTTTCATACTTGTTATAATGGCACAAATCCAAATCACCAGTCTTCATGGTCTCTTTGGCATATATGCACTAGACCTATGGGCAAGTATTTTCTTATCTGTATTCACATACACTGTTATCGTTAATGCATTCAACCTAGTGGATGGAGTAGATGGATTAGCCGCTGGAGTTGGCGCAATAGCATGCTTGGCCTACGGAGCATGGTTTTTTTATGCGGGAGGTATTGAAAATGCCAGTCTTGCTTTTGCTTTGGCGGGTTCTTTACTTGGATTTTTGTTCTTTAACTTTTACCCTGCTAAGATCTTTATGGGTGATGCTGGATCACTAATTATTGGCTTAATCATTTCCGTGCTTTCTATCAAATTAATTGAATTTGATGCATCTGAACTTCCCGAAGAAATACTTCACATCTCCAAACCAGTATTCGCAATGGCATGCATTGCTTATCCATTGGTTGACACATTAAGAATATTTGTTTATCGAGCTTTAAGAGGGATTTCCCCTTTTTCTGCTGACCGAAATCACATTCATCATAGATTAAATGACCTAGGAATGAACCATGGTTGGGTAGCAATTACCTTGTACTTATATACTATTTCTATTATTTGTATCCCTGTTTTTCTTAACTCCCTTGACCCTAGCATTCAGCTTCTAATTACAAGTTTAGCTGCCGTATTAATAGCACAAATTCCAATTGTATTGGTTGCTATAAAAAATAAAAAGAAGTAATAATTGTCAGCTTCTGTTAGACCATATTATTGGTTACTTGGGCTCAGTATGATGTTTACCCATTCTATACTTGGACAAACGTATGTTTTACTAAATAACGAAACTCTACTTCCCTTCGAAAAATCACTCAATAAACCGGGATTAAATTTTCATCCAGGAATAAAACCATACGACAATAATGAGATTTCTCAACTGATAGATATAGATTCTGTTTTTAGTTCAAAAAATCATTTCCCAAACTTGTTCAGAGTCAATAAAGAAAAAAGAAGCTCTATTGAAATATTACCATTAATTACTGGAACTTTTGCCTATGGCAAAGATACCTCCACTTTAGCTTTGGGGAATGGAAGCTGTGGTGCGCTATTAAATGCTAACTTCGATAGGCTAGGTATTAGCGCATATTATCAATCTGGTGTATCTAAATTCCCAAGGTATATTAACGATCAGTTAAGGGTAACGAATATTGCTCCAGGTAATGGGTATGCTCATCAAACTAATTACAATACTATAAACTACCGAAACTTTGGAGGCTACATATCATATTCACCAGCAAAACTGTTTAATTTCACTTTGGGCCACGGGAAAAATTTTTTCGGGAACGGATACCGATCAATGCTGCTCTCAGATGTGGCTAATAACTACACTTATTTTCGAATAAATACGACTATTGGTAAGTTTAAATATGTTCAGCTCTACTCCAATTTTAAAGATATTTCTTCATCTACTTATTCTGATTATTTCAGTATGCCGAATAAGTTTGGAGCGTTTCATTATCTAAGTTGGAATATTGCTCCGTGGCTAAATGCATCCTTTTTCGAAACTGTTATCTGGCCAGGAAAAGATGATAATTTACAGCGCGGTTTTGACATTAGCTACCTCAATCCTGTATCTTTTTACAGACCCATTGAGTATTCAATTGGCTCTTCTGATAATAGTTTAATGGGATTAAATTTATCAGCTAATGCAGGTTCTAATCACATGTTATATGGACAAATAATGTTAGACGAGTTTCTATTATCCCAAGTTCGTACTACTATAACACATCATTGGCTTCGAAGGCAAACAACTGAATGGGGATGGTGGGCTAATAAGCAAGCTATTCAAATAGGATACCGATGGTTCGATGCTTTTTTTGCCAAAAATCTCAATTGGAGGATAGAATACAATTACGTTCCTCCATATACCTATTCCCATACAGGGGGACTTCTAAACTATGGTCACGAGAATCAGCCATTAGCGCATGTTTTAGGTGCAAATTTTCATGAAATAATCTCGATTCTAAACTTTCAAAGAGGACATTGGTATGTTGAGCTCAAAAACATGTATCAAGTGGTAGGAAAAGATACAGGTTCTTCTAATTACGGATCAAATATATATTTAGACTATCAAACATATGAAAATTTATATCAGAACTATGCTGGCCAAGGTATCACCTCCGAAATATTTTTCAATCAACTAAAAGTTAGTTATATAATTTTGCCAGCATCAAATTTATCTATCCAATTTGGTGTTCTTAATCGAGTTGAATCTAATGCTAACTTCTCATATTCAACCAATTATATTTTTGGTGGACTATCAACCTCTCTCTCAAACCTCTATCGAGATTTTTAAGTGATTCGATTGCGATAATTTATATCCCATCTAAATAAGCTTTGTTTAGTTGTAAAACTTGGTTTTTTGGATAAATTTGCATACAAATCATTCAGGATTTGATTTCTGAAAAACTACATATCACAAGTCCTTTTTCGCTAATCGCTGCGAAAATCAAAGACTATGCTGCATTTTCAAAATTACGTCTTGCAAGTTTAGTTCTGCTTTCTGCATTAGCAGGGTATTGGTTAGCTACTCCACATTTTAGCTGGATTATAGCTGGATGGTTGATGTTAGGTGGGCTGCTGGTTACAGGTGCTTCCAACGGGTTTAACCAAATCATAGAACGTGATCTAGACAAACTAATGGAAAGGACCAAAAATCGCCCTATTCCAACTGGAAAAATGAGTGTTACTGAAGCATTAATTCTTGCCAGTACAATGGCCATAATAGGCACATTTATTTTGTGGTACTTTTTAAATCCATTAACTGGTATTTTAGGTGCATTTGCATTAGTGAGTTATGCTGCTGTATACACTCCAATGAAACAAATTTCTCCACTTGCAGTCTATATTGGTGCTATTCCAGGGGCAATACCTCCTATGATTGGATATGCTGCATATACTGGAGAACTTGGATTAGAAGCCGGAATATTGTTTGCTGTGCAATTTGCATGGCAATTCCCTCACTTTTGGGCCATAGCCTGGAAAGGTGATAAAGACTACCAAAAGGCAGGATTTAAACTACTCCCCTCTAAGGGAGGTAAAAACAAAAGTTCAGCAATCCAAATTTTACTTTCCGCCTTGATTTTAATACCTATTTCTCTGCTGCCGATTTATTTTGGAATTTCCGGATATATTGCTGGAATAGTATCTGGAATTACTGGCCTTTGGTTTGCTTATTTAGCACTCAAATTATATCAAGGCATGGAAGATAAACATGCTACGAAACTTATGTTTGCTTCATTTATCTATCTCCCCATTGTATTATTAGTTTTTGTTCTTGATAAAATTTAAATGGAAACAGTAAGATTAACATTTAAAGAGGAGTTTCAGCTCAAACGTAAAAACCACATCATGATAATGTGGATTGCAAATGCCGCAATTATGATGATGTTTGCTGCCTTTACGAGCGCATATTTGGTAAGTAAATCTACAGAAGGATGGATGTACTTTGAGCTCCCTTCAGCTTTCTGGAAAAGTACAGCGTTTATTGTCCTTAGCAGTATTACTATGTTCCTTGCTCAACGAGGCGCCAGACTAGGTAAAATGACTAATCTTAAATTATGGATGTGGATTACTGTGTTATTAGGATTTGGATTTGTGTTTTCACAGTATCACACTCTATTTACAGTGCTGTTTGACTACGGAATTGTTTTAACTGGACCAGAGAGCAATATATCTGAACAGTTTTTAATTGCTATCGCTGCGATTCATTTATTTCATGTTCTTGCAGGTATCCTAAGCTTGCTATTTACCGCTGTAAAAGCGAGCAGAAATAAGTATACAAAAGATGATTATAGAGGTATAGAAGTGTGTTCAATATACTGGCATTTCCTAGATGTTTTGTGGGTATATTTGTTCGTATTTTTATTATTTATTCGTTAACATTGCATAACTAAATTCAGAAAAATAATGAGTGAAGACAAGACTGAAATAAGTTCAAAAGAAGCTTGGGGAGGGGGAGTTTCTCCAGTAAAAACAAGCTACGGAAAACAAATGATGTGGTTTTTCTTAGTTTCTGACGCACTAACATTCGGAGCACTATTAACGGCTCTCGGATTTATGAAACATAGATTTGCAGATGTTTGGCCATTGTGTGAGAACGTATTCTATCACTTTCCTGGAACACATGCACACTTGCCCCTTATCTACGTTGCATTAATGACTTTTATCTTGATTGTTAGTTCGGTAACAATGGTTCTGGCTGTTGAAGCAGGTCATCGTTTAGACAAAAAAGGAGTAATTAAATGGTTGGCGGCCACTGTTGTTGGGGGTTTATTCTTCTTAACATCTCAAGCATGGGAATGGGATACTTTTATTAAGGGTAATGAAGCTCAATCGACAGCATTTTTACTTCCTTCTGATAACGAAAATATTGCTCATTTAAGATTTTCAGACGATCATTTCGTATTTAACGAAGATGGCTTAGGTAAACCTGTTGAATTAGCTATTCAAGCTATCAATTCAGGAGAAGCGTCTTTAGAATTAGCTAACAAATCTTATGCTTCAAAAGCTGTTGCAATTAAATTTTTAGAAAATAACGCTCAGCAAATTCAGGGAGCCAATCTGAAAAGAAACGAATATGGACTTCCATTATATGCTAATTTTTTCTTTTGTATTACAGGATTCCATGGATTCCACGTATTTAGCGGTGTGCTTTTCAACTTAATTATCTTAGTTCAAGTAATGAAAGGTACTTATGATAAGCGTGGGCACTTTGAAATGATTGAAAAAACTGGCTTATATTGGCACTTTATTGATTTAGTATGGGTATTTGTATTCACATTCTTCTATTTAATATAATAGCACTATGGAAAGAGACGATTTAATTAAGGACAATGAGTATGCCTTGTCTGCTCATCACAGTGAAGACGCAGGTACTAAGATAAGAAAAAAAGTATGGATTGTAACAGCCCTTCTTACCGTATTAACTGGACTCGAAGTGGCAATGGGTATTTTTCTTTCAGAAAGAGGAACGATTACTTGGCAAATGGTAAAGTGGGGATTCATTATTATGACCGCTATTAAAGCAGGATTAATCGTAATGGAATTCATGCACTTGGGTCATGAGAAAAAAGCTTTGAAATGGTTAGTTTTGGCTCCATACATTGGCTTTATATTATACTTGGCTTTTATCTGTTTAACAGAAGCAACGTATATTTTTGCTGGTGAGTGGTAATAGGTTTTTAAGTCCCCTCATTTAGCATATCACTATGGCAAAAAGAATTAAACAGTTAAGCATACTGTTCTTCATTTTAGTGCTCCCTTCGCTTATTTACGTATTCTTAGCTAATGGTGTACATAGACATGAATCTCTACCGTTTTTAGGGGAATATAGTATTGTAAATGGCGATACTGTTCAGCACACAATTGCAGATTTTTCTTTTACTAATCAATTTGGAGAGACGATTACACAAGATTCTTTGTTTGGAGATATAATTATTGTTGACTTCTTCTTTAGTACTTGTGCAGGTATTTGCCCAGAAATGTCTACCCAAATGATGATTGTTCAAGAAAACTTTAGAGATATGGATGACATCAAGATTCTTTCTCACACCGTTAACCCAGAATATGACAATGTAGACATACTCAGCTCTTACTCAGAAAAATACGGTGCTATGAAAGGTAAATGGCACTTTGTTACGGGAGAAAAAGAACAATTGTATAAAATGGGTGTTAATTCGTACCTAATACCAACTCAAGAAGATGTATTGGCTCCAGGCGGATTCTTGCATTCTGAAATGTTTGTATTAGTTGACCGAGAACAACATGTTAGAGGTTTTTTTGATGGCACAAATTCAAATCAAGTTCGCGATTTAATAAATGCTGTTAAATTCCTTAAATCCTATAAAGAAACATCTGAGTAATGATACAAGAAGATCGGTACAAACAAATAATTCTAATTATATCTATAATCCTACCGCTGGCTGTAGGTGCCTTGTTTCTTGTTAAAATTGAGGGGTTTGATCTAACCTTTCTTCCAACCATTTATGCATCAATAAATGGTTTAACTGCTATTGGACTTTTAGCAGCATTGATAGCTGTTAAGCAGAAGAATTTTATATTACATGAGCGAATAATTAAATTTTGCATGGCCCTATCCGTACTGTTTTTACTCTTGTATGTCGCTTACCACGCAACAAGCGAAAGCACACACTTTGGTGGTGAAGGATCAGTAAAATACATCTACTATTTCATTCTTATCACACATGTTATCCTCTCCATAGCAGTAATACCATTTGTCCTTTATTCGTTTTTATTTGGTATCACGAAACAGCTAGAAAAACATAAAAAATTAGTTCGATTCGCATTCCCTTTATGGCTCTATGTTGCGGTTAGTGGCGTAGTTGTGTACTTAATGATTTCGCCATACTATTGATTTACTTTACCTTTGTTTCATGAAAAGTAAACGCCTCATTTTTCTTTTTATCACCGTACTCCTTATCGTTGTATCAGCCGATACGTTCGGCCAATGTGCTATGTGTAAAGCTGTAGCAGAATCAGCAGGAGAAAAGCAAGCGGAAGGATTAAATAATGGTATTATTTTTCTAATGATTGTTCCCTATCTCGTTATGGGAGTTATTGCATTAGTTGTAAAGAAACAGAGTAAATAGTTATGGCAGATATTAGAGAAATTCTTGAAAAACGTATCTTAATCCTTGATGGTGCAATGGGGACCATGATTCAACGCCATAAGCTAGAGGAAGAAGATTTCCGAGGTGATCGTTTCAAAGATTTTGAACATCCATTAAAGGGGAATAACGATTTACTTTCTTTAACTCGTCCTGATATTATTAGAGATATCCATAGAGAATATTACGCCTCAGGAGCGGATATAGCCGAAACCAATACATTTAGTGGAACTACCATCGCGCAAGCTGATTATCATTTAGAGAATATCGTGTACGAACTTAACTACGAATCTGCTAGACTAGCTCGAGAAGCAGCTGATGAGTTCACGGCTAAAGAACCACATAAGCCGCGTTTCGTAGCGGGCTCTCTTGGGCCAACAAATCGTACAGCTTCTATGTCTCCGGATGTAAACGATCCTGGTTTTAGAGCCGTTTCATTCGAAGAATTGAGAGTCGCATACAGAGAACAAGCTAAAGGGTTAATTGAAGGAGGTTCTGACCTTTTATTAGTTGAAACCGTATTCGATACATTAAATGCTAAGGCAGCACTTTTTGCTATAGATGAATTACAAGAAGAACTTGGTAGTAATCTTCCCATTATGGTTTCTGGAACCATAACTGATGCAAGTGGACGCACATTGTCAGGGCAAACTGCTGAAGCATTTTTAATCTCCGTTTCTCATATCCCGTTGCTAAGTGTAGGGTTCAATTGTGCTCTAGGAGCTAAACAATTAAGACCACATCTTCAAGTACTCTCTAACAAGTCTAACTTTATGGTTAGTGCGCATCCTAACGCAGGTTTACCGAACGAATTTGGTGAATACGATGAGTCGCCAGAAGATATGGCTGCGCAAATCGAGGTATTCTTAAAAGAAAACTTGATTAACATTATTGGCGGATGCTGCGGCACAACACCTGATCATATTAGCGCCATTGCTGAAATTGCTACGAAATATGAGCCCAGAAAAATTACTTTAGCAACTGTTTAATAGCCCCATAGGCCATTACACCCATCCCTATTTCAAGTGCTTTACTATCTATATCAAAAGTAGAAGTATGTAAGCCAGAAGTAATCCCTTTTGCTTCATTTCTTGTGCCTAAACGATAAAAACAAACAGGTGCAACTTGCGAATAATAGGAAAAATCTTCTGCCGTCATTCTAAGGTCAAGGTCAACTACGTTCTCTTCACCTAGATACTCTTTCGCTGCTTGAATATGGGTATCAGTAACTACCTCATCATTAACCAAATAGGGATAACCTACACGCACATCAAAATCACAAGAACCACCCATTCCTAGGGCAATTGATTCGGCCAAAGCTTTCATCTTTTTATGCGCATCGAAACGCCACTCTTCATCCATTGTTCGAAACGTTCCTTCTAGTTTTACCTCATCAGGAATTATATTGGTGGAGCCCTCACCTATTATTTTTCCAAAGGATAACACTGAAGGAACATCAGGTTTAGCTGAACGGCTAACAATCTGCTGAAGTGAAACAATTATGTTCGAGGCAATTAAAATTGGATCGATAAACCTATGCGGTAATGCAGCATGTCCACCTTTTCCTTTGACCGTAACATGAAGTTCGTCTGCCGAAGCCATGTACATGCCTTTTTTGAACCCTACTTTACCTACTTCTAAATCCGGATAAACATGCTGACCAATAACTTTCTGAGGCGTAGGGTTTTCCAAAACGCCCTCTTCAATCATAAGCTTAGCACCTCCAGGTAAACGTTCTTCTCCAGGTTGAAAAATTAGCTTGATTGTTCCTTCAAATTCATTCTCTAACTGCTTCAATATTTTAGCTGCACCTAACAAACAAGATGTATGCACATCATGACCACAAGCGTGCATTACACCTTTATTTTTAGAACAATAAGCAGCAGAACTATCTTCAATAATTGGTAACGCATCCATATCTCCACGCAAAGCGATAGATTTAGATGCTGGATTTTTCCCCTTTATTAAACCTATAATTCCTGTTTCTACATAACCTGCCTGGAAGTCAATTCCGTATTCCTTTAGTTTTTGCTGAACGTATTTAGAAGTATTATGCTCTTTGAAAGATAATTCTGGGTTAGCGTGCAAGTGCTCTCTGATTTCATTTATCTCCTTAAAATATTTAGAAGAAAGTTGCTTGATTCTATCTACCATAATTAAAAATCAAGACCTACAGATAGGTAGCTTTTAGGCGAATTCCAACTTCCATCTTCAAGACCCCAACCAAAGTCAAGCTTTATGAAATAACTTAAGAAACGGCTGCGAACACCAAATCCATAACCTGAAATAATAGGTTCATCTTGGTTCCTAAGAATTACCTTTACGGGGTCTCCTTCTTCACCTCCAACGACCGTTGTGTTAAAATAATTATCATCAGAATAAGGATTCGGACCTGACCAAGCTGAACCCACATCAGCAAAAATAACAGTTTGGAAATTTTTAACGAAGTCAGATTTGACAGGCTTAGATGCCAAATAACTAAAAATTGGAATGCGCAATTCACTACTTATCATAACCATGTTGTTCCCATTACGAGTGTTTTGCATAAACCCCCTAACATTTGTAGCAACTGTCTGAAAATTATATGCCTGACCATCAACTACTTGGAGATCATAATTAAACCTTGGCCTATCGGTGAAATGAACTTTACTATCTACGCCTCCCATATAGTATAGTAATTTGTTCTCGCCAAGAGAAGTACTAGCCACTATACGATTCGCCCAAACTATATTCCTATGCACTTTGACATACTTTCGGTAATCAAAACCTAAAATAATAGTGGATGGTTTGAGGCCAAATGTACTCCCAAAAATACTTGAATCACCCTTTGAAGTGCCTTCGCTGTATTGCGCTTCAAAAATTCCGTTATATGTTTCAGTAAACAACTTAAATCTAGATCCTTTATATAAATTGAGGCCCAACGATGTAGTATTATCGTAAACCACCTCCAATTTCAATCCACCTAAACATTCAGTAACAGTGGGTGCTGATAATGTTCCTCCTTCTGTACTTAATACAATAAATCTATCGTAGCGAGCTGTTCCCGTTCCATTAACCCTTAGGCGCTCACTAAAAGGATAACTCAACCTCATTTGTGTTTGGTTGTACTCTAGCTTGTACTTATTAGGCCCAATTGGAAATTTGTTCGTCTGTCTCTCAATACGGTATTGCTTATCAAATTTACCCATACGGTTATTGTAAATTAAATAGAATTCCCTGTTCGCTCCGTCAACAGATAGGCGCTGGCCGACTGTAATATCATGATTGTTAAAAATATCACTCATGGTAACATAAGATTCCAGTGCCATCTTTGTATTCATATAACCTAAAGAACCTGTATATCTCTGATACATCTGAGATGAGTAATTAAAATTGAGTTCTACCTGAAGCTTTACAGCTGAAAAAAGTTCATCATACTCTTTTATAACCGGCAACTTGAACACCTTTGGATTAATAGTAACAGGACCTTCTACTAAATTTGAACTTTCAAATTCAGGTTCAATTATTTCGCTGTTTGGCTTAATGCCTTCTTCGGACGATTCAACTATTATTGTCTTAGATGCTAACTTCCCTTTTTCATCTGCAAATCTGTAATCGTTATAATCTACCTCAACTTGCTTTCTCTCATCAATAGCAACAAGCTTGTATTCCAACTGGTTCTCCCTAAAGTCTTGAATAGATGGATTTTCTTTTTCAATTGTTTCTATGATATTTTTATTCATATTAGCCGGTAAAATAACCTGCGCTCCTGTTATCGATTCGAAAGAGAGATAATACTTACCTTCCTTAAAAAACAACTGGACCATCAAATCTTTATCCGAAGCAAAATGATGCTCAATGATGTTTCTAGAATAGCTTGACATTGGGTTAGATACAGTAACATATCGATAATGAAAAGCCGTGTCTATGTGACTAATAACACTATCAAAATATGCAATATGTCTTCCCACCGTTTGAGCTTCATCACTCAAATAAACGAAATGGGTAGTGTCTTTTCTTAGAGGCTTAGTTTCGTTAATTAAAGGTGTATTTGTTACTCTTTTTAACACATTTTCCCTTGATAAAATGTTTAGTGAAAATAAATCGTATGTAGCTGCAACTGGTTCAACTCTCTCCCCTATTCTGAGAGTATCTTCATATCTATTTGAGCTAAAGATAACTCGAGAAGGCGATAAATATGCTGGATTAATATCATCATAAATATCGTTAGTAAGCTGTTTTTGAAAATTAGAAACAACATTATACTGATACAAATCAGTTTGCCCATTTCTAACCGCAGATAATACCATTGATTTCCCATCGGGAGAATAAACCATGTCAAGCACTCTGTCCAATTTCAACAATGGTTTAGTCATTTTATTATTCTCATCCAACACATAAAACGTGATGAAATTCTCTGCTTTCTTTTCTGTAACAATCGCTACCGATTTACCATTTGGATTCCATTGAAGAACTGGATAAGAATAGTCTGGCATCCAAGCAGTTTTGGTTCCTCCCTTAATAATCTTTTTGATTTTACCAGTTGCTATTTCATAAAGCATAACCTGGTATTTTCCTAGCTCATTTTCAACATAAACCACATATTTTCCATCAGGGCTTACTTTCAACTGGCTATACTTTTTATTTTCGTTTACCTTAGCCGTTAACTCATTTGCCGGAAAACCCCCATATTTCTCAGAATTGCGATATAACTCTTTATAATAGGCTATTGCCTCCTGATTCAATGACTTTAAAGACAATCCAATTACATATAAAAATCCACTTTCAACGTTACGGCTAAGTCGCGACATATAAAGAATATTAGGAATTACCTTTTCACCATAAGTTCTAGCAACATAACCCCACATGGCATGCCCTGCATAAAGCGCCTCCTCATTTGATAGTCTATTAAAGTCCTCAAATTTTCCTGTAATTACCCCATCTCTAACTTGATCTTCGACCAACTTATTGTCTGGATCTGATACATATGAAACCAAACCATCGATGTACCAATCTGGAATGGTTAGCATAGAACTATTTCTTACTTGTGCCCACCAATTTTTCCCTAATATGAGTCTATGAATTATGATATCCGTAACTCCAGCTCGAACTTGCGCTTCTAAATTATTGTGATTACCATCAAAATACAAAAACACCTTTGAGTCTCTTGTCTTAGTTACACCACCAATGTTATGTTGGATATCATCATTAATAGCCACATTCGTTTGTCTGTAATGATTTAAGGAGTTGTATAATACAAATTCAATCTTCTCTTCTAAATAGTAGTCAAACCGCTCCTCTAGTTCTTTAATTATATCTTCAGAAACCTGCGCCGTATATGACGCATTTGTAGCTCCTTGTTCATAGAAGTAAATATTGAACAGCTTAAAATCATAGTGATTCCAAGCAAACTCATTGAATTGAATTCTGTTTTTCCCAAATTCTTGACTGTACCCATTGTAAAGTTGCGCCATACATATCTCAGAAATCAGTATAACAGAACCAAACAGCAGTATTTCTTTTAATTTCACTGGGTATCTTAATCAAATATTAACTGGTAAAAATAAGGATTATTGCCTTAATAGTAAGATTATCTATCAACCCTAAACAGAAGGATTAAATTTCCTACTCAAAAAGTAGTAAGCGAAAATAGCTCCCACTACTATGACAAAAACAGTGCCTTGATCAATAGGTATACATGGATCAGGGAAACAACCACCAGGGCCACCAGAAATTGGCGTTGGTTGAGCTGCGCTCCTATATGCTAGCAACACAGACACCGTAAAACTAATGCCTATAGGTGTTATATTTTTAAACCTATCTAACATAAACTTATTATAACATACAAAGATATAAAAACTAAATTTGGTTCATGTATACGTGACTGCAGCCCGTTTAGATACTCTATTTGACAAGAACAACTTAAAGGTTGGGAAACCAAAGACTATTTTACTCTAAAACTTAAATGAAAGTCCAGCGCCAAAAACTTCTTTAAACTGAATTCTTGGGCCGACCGCATCTATAACACCATCACTATTATTATCAACTGATATCTTAATGTCATCATCATAAATTAAGTGAGTAGTTAAATTAGCTGATAAAAACTTATTCACCTTAAGTGTAATTGTAGTTTCCCAATTTACATCAATGTTTTGCGGATTATTCAGATAATTCGAAAACAAATCGAGTTTCATGTCTAATCCAACATTGGTTAACAGCTCCTTTCTATACTGTAACTTGATATATCCACCAAACTCATTTCTTATGTTTTTACCTGCTGAAATCAATGAACCTAAATCATCATAAACCGCTCCTTCAACACCAAATGCACCAGCATCAGACAACTTTTTATTTTTTACAATAGTCGTTTTTAAAGTTGCGGGAGCAAGAAAAGCTGAAAATGTATCTCCTTTTTTATAATCAACTCCAACAGCGAGCAAAGAATATGCAGGTGCCAATAAATCTGAAATTAAGTTGGTACTGCCTAGAGCGTCATATCCGGGGGAAAACTGTGTCCTAAAATTATATAACACAGCAAAATTCAGATTACTTTTTAACTGATAACCAAATTTTGAAGCAAAATCCAACTTATCATCACTCTTTACCCAAGGAGCACTGTTGTTACCTTGACGAATTACACCATAACCTATATCTAATGCATTGTCCCAGCTAATTTTACCTTGTTTAAGATTAGCAAACAAATTGGTCATTCCATTTACAGAAAAAGAATTCACACCTCCAGCGGCCCAATTTGTTAACGACACCTGAGAAAAAGTAAATCCTAATGTTCCTCCTTTTTTCCATCCATTTATGGTGTCTGTATTTTGAATTTTCAAATTACCTTCGCCTTCAGTTGTTTGAGCAAATAAAGAAGCATTAACACAAACTAAACCGACTATTATTAATATTTTTTTCATCCTAATTACTTTACTTGATTTACGTGAACATCCATTTGATTTGAGGATAAAGAATATTTAAGACCATAAAGCATGACTATATCAATGATCATATCCGGATACTTATCTATGTCTTCCCCTTGATAATTCTTACTTTTTTACTAATTTAGGAGCCCAAATATAATCGATTCCTCAATTATTTCACGTACTAAACCTTAATTTGGTTATTGTAATTTATAAACACTTCAAAATGATAACTATTCACTCGTTCACCTTCAACCCTTTTCAAGAAAACATGTACCTACTTTTTGATGAAACAAAGGAGTGTGTCGTAATTGACCCAGGGTGCTATGAGAAACACGAAAAAGAAAAACTAATTAGTTATATTGCTACTAATAATTTAGTTCCAAAACGTCTGTTAAATACTCATTGCCATATAGATCATGTTTTTGGAAACAAATTGGTTTCGGAAACATATAAATTAGGGCTAGAAATGCATGAAGCTGATTTGCCAGTTTTGGAAAGCGTTGCACAAGTTGCGCATGTATATGGAATACCAAATGTTGATGAATCTCCTAAACCCATTTCATTCCTTAATGAAGGGGATAAAATAAATTTTGGGGACTCTGAATTAGATATTCTGTTCGTTCCTGGGCATGCCCCTGGACATATTGCATTTGTAAACCATAAGCAAAAATTTATTATTGGCGGAGATGTATTATTTTACTCCAGTATTGGCCGAACTGATTTACCCGGTGGAGACCATTCTACCTTAATAGAAAGTATTAAAAGTAAGTTTCTCACCCTAGACAATGATTATGAAGTTTATACGGGCCATGGACAAAAAACAACCATTGGTTTTGAAAAGATGAATAATCCATTTTTACAGTAATTGGAAATTTTATTTTCGACATTTACTTAACCCCTCCATTGTTAGAGCCTCCTTCGCCATCCACTGGCAACCCACTTGGTGGTGGAGGAACATACGGACATTCGTCAATTTTTGGTCGTAAGATTAAAAACTTGAGCGAGATAATAATTGGACGATATCTGCTGCTTAAATACCCTAATGTCGAACTTCCATATTCTAGTGGATAAAATGTAAGTATTGGTGTTTCTATGCTAGGAATAATCATCAATTTTTTATTGACTTTATATCCAAAACCAAATTTGTAATGCATCGAAGTGACAAAGGCTGACGGAAAACTACCTGAATTATTTCTTAAAAAGGCATACTCTGAGTCTATGCCAATAGTATTTTGTAGAAATGAAGTTCTACTTAATTTAATCCTGTTGTTTAAATTGAAATGCCCCTCGATGTAATGATCTCCAAAAGAGCCTCCGCTAGTTCTTTCCTTTCCCCGAAGTGACTTATAAGCCAAGCCGTAATCCATGTACTTAAAAAGTCCTGGCCAATCGAACATCTTGTACCTTCCCACTTCAATAAACAACCCTACCTTGCTTGCTGGTATCTGACTAGTATTTGTTACCAAATCCTTTATGAAAAAGAAAACCTGAGGTTGCATAAAAGTAGGTCCTACACCAAAATACCAACCTTTCATATGATACTGTAAAGGTTCTGGAAAAGCATCGGCATTTTTCTTATTGTACATCGTTCCCCTACCGTATTGACCATAGGAAGACATGAAGAAAATAGTGAAAATGAATATTGAAAACTGCTTCATTTATAGTCTCTCTAAAATTTCTTGCTCAATTTCTGCAGAGTCCCAAATAGATTCGATATTAGGTTTGTCCATTACTTCTTTCATAATAGCTTCTTGTCTCATCCCTACTTTTAAAGCTTCGGAATATCGAATATGACTAAATGTAACTTGGCTATATAGTGGCATCCACTTATCTGGATGAGCAGCATTAATCTTAGCCTCTATTTTCTTTTGTAAAAGGAATTTTGGATCACCTACATAATCGCGCATTACGTGATAATTATGTATCGAAAGATCCTGAATCGCATCTCCATCAGGCTTTCTTAATATTTGATATTCCTCGAAAATCGCATCCCAATCATCTCCGTGTTTATCCATTATTTCTGCCAGAACAGAGCAATCTTCAAAACCGCTATTCATTCCTTGCCCATAAAACGGCACAGTAGCATGCGCTGCATCACCCATTAAAGCAACTTTCCCCGAAGTCCAAGGATAACATCTAATAATTGCGAGCGATGATAAAGGATGGTCTCCCCAAGCAGCTCCTACAGAAGGCATCATATCATAAAAATCTGGAAACGTCTCCTTAAAAAAAGTGTTAACCTTTTCTTTAGAAGTAAGTGCCTCAAATGAATTTTCACCTTTTGAGGGCATGAACAGCGTACATGTAAAGGATCCCTCTTCATTTGCCAAGGCAATTAACATAAACCGGCCTCTTGGCCATATATGCAGCGCATTCTTATCTAATTTATAAGAGCCATCTTCATTTGCAGGAAGCAATAACTCTCTGTAACCATCTTCGATAAAACGCTGTTCGTAATTAAACTTATCCAATTTTTGCATGGACTTGTATCTAACTGCAGAAAAAGCTCCATCACATGCGAAAATTAAATCGGATTTGACTTGTGTCTCGATACCTGTTTCAGAATTTTTCAAATATGTAATTCCATTCTCTATATCTACATCGACACAATGCTCGTTGTAAAATATTTCAGCTCCCCCAACATTTTCAGCTATGTCCATCATCTTAGCATTTACCCCTCCTCTGGAAACGGAGTATATCGCTTGACCATCTTTTCCATATGGTTGAGCTGTAAGTTTACCTTCTAAATCGTGCATAATTCTGCCGGTCATAGGAATAGCAATTTCTCGAATCTGATCTCCTACTCCAACTTTATCAAGGGCTTTCCACCCCCTATCTGATAGAGCTAAATTAATAGACTTACCTGCTGAAATATTAGCTTGTCTTATGTCTGGCCTTCGCTCGAATATTTTTACTTTATAGCCTGCTTTAGACATGTAAACTGACCAAAGTGAGCCAACTAAACCTGCGCCGACAATTGTTACTTCTTTACCCATATTGTATTAATTTGATAGTTCAGCAAAGAAACCAAAAAACTTTTGCTACTGCATAAGATTTAGACTTTTACTCCAAATACACAAATATCATCTATTTGTTCAAAATCGCCTTTCCAGTTTTCAAAAAACGTACTAAGCAAACGTTTCTGCATTTCCATTTCTTCACCGGCATTCATAACAATAAGATTTTTGAACGCCTTGTACTTTAATTTCTTCCCTTTAAAACCCCCAAACTGGTCTGGATATCCGTCAGAAAAAAGATAAAAAGAGTCGCCTTTGTTTAGCTGAATCGAATTGTTTGCAAATTCATTCATCTCTGCATAATAAGATATTGGTTCCTTATTAGGTTTAATTTCCTCTATATTATCATCGTTTTTTCTAACAATCCACAATGGATTATTAGCACCTGCCCAATCAGCCTGCCCATTTTGTAGGTCAAGTTTTATTAATGAGATATCCATACCGTCTTTACTGGCTTGTTCATCTTCACTTTGGTTTAATTCGGCAATTATTCTCGTACGCAATTGGGTCAACAAATCTCCCGGAGAAATACCACAGTTATCATTTAAGATGTCATTAAGCAACGAAATCCCAAGCATACTCATCAACGCGCCTGGCACCCCATGTCCAGTGCAATCCGCAACGGCCAAATATAGCATGCCATTAATTTCCTTTACCCAATAAAAATCTCCAGATACAATGTCTTTTGGTTTAAATAGAATAAAATGCTGTGGAAGCTTCTTGCTTTCATTCTCTTCGATTTTCATTATCGCTTTTTGGATTCGCTCTGCGTAGGTAATGCTGTCTATAATTTCTGTATTTTTTACTTTTATTTCGTCTCTCTGTTTTTCTATTTTAAGTTTCTGATATTTCTCCTTTTTAAACCTTTGAAACAGAAGTATAAAAAATACGATTATTATAAGCAAACCAACTAAAATTGCAATAATTATTGCCTCCTGGAGTTCGTGCTTCGCCTTGGCGATTATCTCCTTCTTCTCTTGCTCCTTTTCAATTTCTAGTTTCTCCTGATTGTGAACAAATTGCATTTCTGTTTTCACAATTTCATTTTCAACCTTATTACTAAGTATCGAATCTTCTACCTCTTTCTTTACCAGTTGGTATTTAAATGCCAATTGATACTTTTTTAGCGTCTTATATATTTCGACTAAATGACCCGCTGCTGCCACTATTCCCTCTTGATAATTATTGTTTTTAGCCATTCTTAAAGACCTGTCGACATAATATATTGCAGAATCTTTTTGACCACCTTTAAATAATTCATAACCTATAATGCCAAGCTCCCAAGATATGCCAGTAGAATCTCCGACATTAGTATAACACCGTAAACTCTCCCGATACTTATTTATTGCTAAATCAATATTACCACTTGTTTTCATTAAAATATTTCCAATATTATGAGCCGCCGCTCCTATTCCATATACGTTATCTAGTTTTGAATGTATTTTATAAGCCTTGGTATAGTAGTTTAGTGCCGATTCATTTCTTTTTAATTTTTCTTCTAAAGATCCAACGTTCATATATGTCCAAGCCAAACCCTCTTCGTAACCGAGTTCTGCTTTAATCTTAATACTTTCATTGTAATAGTTTAAGGCAAGTTCATACTCTTCTTGATCATAAAGCATTGAACCGATATTATTCAAACAAGAAGACATGCCTTTTTTGCACCCATTCATCCTATGCAGAGCCAAACTTTCTTGATAATATTTAAGAGCCGATACTCTATTACCTTCATACTCTATTTGTAACCCTTTATTATTTAATGCATACCCTTTATACTTGTTATAAATAAAAGCCAATGCAGAATCTGAATTTGGCAAATGGCTATTAGCAAGGTCTAAAGTTAATTCGTTGTATTTTGGCCAAATGGCAAAATCATAGGTATTGTCTACAATTTCGCTTAATATTCTAACCCTAACAGTGTCGTCTATTTTTGATTCTAGCGTTAGTTTTAAATTTTGCAATAGACTATCTGATTCTGCAAAAGTATTTACAGAATAAAGTAGAAAAATGAAACTATAGAAATACCTAGCTTTCAATCCCAAGTCTTAGAGGCATTTATACTGATAACTATTGAACAATTATTTTTTGATTATAGATTTTATTATCAATTGAAAGTTCTACGAAATAAATTCCGCTATCGTAATCTGACACATCAATTCTAATCTGATTCGCCCCTAGATGAGAATCTATATCAACTACTTCCACCATTTGTCCAAGGCTGTTGGATATATTTACTGTGGTTGTTTCTTTTTTTAACACTTCAAAGGTAAGATTCACATATTCTGAAGATGGATTTGGGGAAGCTAACAAAGGCTGAACTGAAAATTCCTTATGATATTTAGTGCCTGTGAACAAATGATTTGGAAAGGCCCCATCTGCAATAATAGGCTCAACTTCTATCGAATTGGCGGCTTGATACACCTCTCTACCTAACGCCATACTTTGAACGAACACAATCACTTTCAGATTATTGAAATCTTCGACTGAATGCTCATTATTATGGTTTATTGCATCATCTGCATCGGCAGGAAGTCTATAATTTCCTTGAAATTTATAGTCTATATTATATGCTAATACAGTGTCTGCCGAAATTGTTCCCATAATAAAGTCACCAGTACTAGTCGGGAGAACTTTCTTCATCACATCAAAGAACTCCGTTTCTCCATTTGTTTTTACATTGTTAACGGTTCTAGCTTCATTTATCATTATATATACTCTATGAATAGGATCGGCATAATCCTGATGCGCAGTTATCTCAACTTGAATATGAACTTTTTGACTATCAGCTTCAATTGAATGGATCGCTTCAATTGTCATATACGACAATCCATTATTATTCGCATCCATATCTGCCTGAGTATATCCAGAGCCACTATTACTAGCTGCATCAACAAACAACGCGGGGACTGAATTTACACTGTAAACATTTTTTCTTGCGCTTCCTTCGTTAGTATAGTATGGGTCTCCTGGAGAAGGCCAACTCATTTGATATTTAATTACGGCAAATTCTCCCTCATTGATAGGGTCTTGAAATATTGGTGTTAAATTATCATTAGCAGGGGCACAGGGGCCACAGGTAGAAGACGTAAATAACTCATAAAGAGGAAGTTTAGGTACAGACGTTTGCGCAAAAATGGAATTGCAGATAGCAACAATTCCGATCAGAAATACATGTTTTTTCATAATCGTTG